>OGQY01000640.1_pt1 | contig 27423 bp, 34 predicted proteins | sample 1553361 | NCBI WGS metagenome assembly OGQY01 (sample SAMEA2579963, study PRJEB22360) | human gut metagenome | reverse complement strand
AGGCGGATATGAACGTGAACAGAAACCCTTCCTTTAACATCTTGAGGTTCGGAACTTTGTATTGCAGGCTTGAGTCTGGCAAGACCCGTTCCAAACCTTCCGTCCTCCGGGCGGAGCCATATCGTCCGGAGGCGGAAGCCGTTCGGTTTCCGGATCACGCGTAATCCCGGTCTCCAACGACGACAACAATCGCAGACCGGAAAAGTAAAACCCTGCAAGTCGTTGATCTTGCAGGGTTTTCTGTTTTATAGCCGCTTTGCGTGTCGGCTTTTGCGGAGAGGACGAGATTCGAACTCGTGGTGCGAGTTACCTCGCACGCCGGTTTAGCAAACCGGTGGTATAAGCCACTCACCCACCTCTCCGGGCCTGCTTATACCCCATAATCGGGAAGCGGGAACAAAAGTAAGGCAAAAATGCCAAAATACCAAATATTGCGGGCAAGAATTTTTTTAGATGAGTAGAATCGGAGTGATCTCAAAAATAAATAAAAACCAAGAGGGTGTAGCAAACAGTTCTAACCAATGACAGTACCGCCTTTCGGGGTTCCAGTTTTTACCAATGACAGATGGCTCAGCATCCAGTCTTAACCGATACATTTGCGCTCCCTCTTGGAGACCTATTTTGTGATGCGACTTCTTCTTTCAGGGCTTTTCATCAAATAGTAAACTTTGTTGAGACCGTATTTACGGACGATTATCACTCGTTGAGGCAGAATTGGTCCTAATAATGTTCGTTGTAAATGCGGCGGCTCGGTCTCGGACCGACAAAAACACAATCCGAGGTTTACCGAGGCGTAAAAATCGCTTGCCGTAGTTCGAGACATATCCAATGATACTCTGCGACGAATGGTACTTATTTTAAGGAAACCGTCTTTAACTTGTGTCCCTTGTAGCGTGTCGATCGGAAGAACCGTATATATTTTTGGTGTCTGATATTGTATTTGATACATATAAATAAAACGTCTGGCAATCGTTTCCAGATCATACGGAAACTTGATCCATTCTCCGTGATATTCCGAAATTAAGTCGGCGACAGCCACTGGTACTGTGTCGTTCCATGTCCAACGTGGGTGGTCATTGAATTTTTCGGTAAATACGGTTTTCTGCGGATACCGTTCTTGTGAAGAAAGTTTATAGGACGGGTTTCCCACGATATGCCAACCTATTTGTTTTTTTGTGGGCTTTTGCATGATTATTTTATGTGAACGGGAATTACACCTTGCCAGCCCGATATATAAGTTGGGTAAGATTCGATTGAAATGTTCGAGACTGCATAGCGGACGGAAATAAATGTCGCCGTTCATTATTGCCGCTGTCTCGTTCGTAAAATGTGTGCTTTTATCCTGTCGTTTGTAACTTATTTTCACGATTAGTCCGGGCAATATTCCGTTATCGGGCGATTCTCCCGATACCGTTGATGCCGGGACATAGAGCTTGTGCGTAGCAGGGTCTTTCTTTACCTCAACGGTATATTCCACGGTTTTGCTTGCGGCCTTTATGCCTCCGAGTACGGTTTCCGATGCTGCGGGCAGCGAATATGGGGCCGGAATATCGGGTTTGTTATTGAGGTCATTGTAGTCGTTGCTGGTTGCTACGGCTCCGAGTTTTGGAATTTGGGGATAGTCTGGCACGTATAATTTGTGTGTGTTGGGGTCTATGCGTACTTCGACGCTGTATCCGTCGGTTTTCCCCTCGGCTTTTATCCCGCCCAGCTCTGTGGCCGATGCCGGAAGAATCTCTTTCGAGCAATATTCCAGACTGTTCCACCTCGTTACGCCGTCGCCGAATTTCATACGCCGTGTATCGAGTTCTATGCCGAGTTCTCCTTCCCGTAATATGGGATTGACTTCTGCCCAGCGAGCCGCTGTCGCCCGCCTGTGTTGAAATCGGGTGTGTATGGTTATCAGTTCATTCATCATGCGTTTCCTCCATCCATTACAAAGGTGTTTGCGGTGTCTTGCAAGTAATTGGTTACTCGCTCATTCGTATAGTAAAGATTTTTTTTGCCCTCGTTCACATTGTCGGTCGTAAGTGTTTGCTGAGGGATCAGTGCCTCGTTGAGCTTTCCGCCCTCCCCGATTACGGGTATTTGTCCTGCTTCGGTGCCCGTGTTGCACGCGGCCGCCGTTCCTGCGTCTTTAATTTTAGATAAAGACAGCTCAGGGATGTCCTGTTCTTCGAGTGGTTTCAACGATGTTTCGATAGATATGTCCTTACTACCGTCGAAGGTCGTGTTTCCCGTGATGGCTCCTGCCAATGTAACAGCTCGGGCCGTTTTGAGCTTGTCGGCTGAGAGTGCCTTATCGACATATCCGGTCTTGGCACCGGCTTCGCTTTCCTTTGCAAAATCCTTTGCCAGCATCGCCCCTTTTGCTGCGAGAGCCTCGGCCGTGATGAGTTGGAGCCACTCGCGGTTGTCGCTCTCCCGTTGGATCAATATGTAGATTTCGGGAGAGGACGCAGAAAGGTCGATCCAAAATGTCCCCTCCTCGTAGGTATGTTGGCTTCCATCCGAAGGCGCCGTGCTCTGAATGATAACGGATTGTCCGCCGAATTTGGGGAGGTCGTTCCATTTCGTCGAGCCATCGCCGAATTTGAGGTAGAGTTTGTCTGTACTATATCCGGCTTCGCCTTTCAGCAGCACGGGATTCGCCGATACCCAATTCGCTTCGGTATCGTTGCGGACGATGATTTTGCTTTTTACCGTTATCGTGGCCATGTAGTTTAGAATTGTGCGTTTCCGCCGTCGATTATTTTGATGTCGTTGTAGTCGGGGCCGACCGTGCGATAGTTTTGTGCCGGCGCGTCCCAGCGATAAAACCGGTTCGTTGATTCATCCAGATAGAGCATGTCGTTATTCCCCTGTTTCGGGAAGGTAGCCAGCGATGCGTAACTGCGGAATGCGACGGCCGGTACTCCGGTATTTCGGCCTCCGATCCACCAATTTCCATCCTTGCCGATTTCCGGCGTCAATCCGTCTGTTCCATCTTCACCGTCTTTCCCGTCGATGCCTATGCGGTTTGCGAAGTCGAAATAAAGTCGGTGAGAAAGAGCCGAGCCGTCGGTTACGGACAAATCGCCTTGTTGCAATATGCAGAGTAGTTTCATAGCCTTGCTTTGACAAGCGGAACCGTGCGCCGTTCGGCTTTCATTACCGTATCGGTCTGCGTATCATGTAATTCGACGGTAAGGACAATTTCGCCTTCCTCCATTTCCTCGGTCGCCGAGGCCGGAATATTTACGAAGTAGCGAGCGCTGTCGCGTCGCTCGATTTTCAGTTCGTATTCCGCAGCGGTTCCGGCAATCGCTTTCGGGCCGTGTTTGGATGTCGATAACAACAGTACGATGCGGTAACGGTCGAGGTTGTCGAGCCACGCAGAGGGAATCGTTTCGGGCAATTCCTCTGGTAATTCCACGTCGTCCCTCAACGCGGTAATCAGCAGGGCGAAGCTCGTTCCTGCAATAATCGTATGGGCACGGCAACTCTCCATAACTATAATCTTCGTCGCACGATGATTCCGATAATCACTCCGGCCAGCAGTCCCCATGCGATTTTTCCCGACATGTTCCAGAACCGCTGCCACCATGTGAGGGGCATCGGTACGGGTACTTCGATCCGCTCTTGTTCCTGCCGGACGATCGTACTCGTCGCCGTTGTGTCCGTAATCTCGACGGGGACGATTTCGGACTTCTCTTGCGGCTTATTCCGTAAGTCGTGATATAATTTTCCGTCGGGACGTATGAAGGCATCGGAGGCGGCATATTTCGTTTCGAGGTGCGATGTATCGGATGGCTCGGCTATTACGCTCGTTTGCTGATCGGGAATATGTACGATGACCGGAACATATTTTATTTGCGTTCGAATCCGGATTTTCTCGTCTATCCGCACGCTATCGGTCTGGCGGCTTTGCACCAATACCCTGCTGGGTGAACAACTTACCATGCAGAGCGAGGCTATGAGTAAGGCGCGTTTCATGATGTATCAGAGTTTTCCGTAATATTTGACGAACGCGAACCAACGGCGCGAGGACAGGTAATCGGCCTCGGCTTCGTGCGCGTATGCCTCCATCTCAAAGGCGGAAGCGTGGTAGGCTGCGTCGTTCCATCGGTCGCGTGCATCGCCTCGGAGAATGTGATAGACGTAAGAAATCAGCCATTCGACCCCATACAACAGGTAGAAGGTCGTCGGCACGAACAACAGCCACCATGCGGATACATGGCCGCCCAGCAACGCGGATCCTACATGGAGAAGAAACCACAATACGACGCTGGCGGCGAGACATTCCCAATATTGCCGCACATGAATCCCCTCATGCCGTTTCACTTTTTCAGACAATGCGGTGTACTCGGTCAGCACGACGCCGAAGAACATGCAGGTTTTGAACGAGCCGAACAACAGGCTCTTTGCGAGTTTGGAATCGTAATAGATTTTCATAGTGACAGGTTATTTGTTTCGGTGATATTCGATACAGCGAAGCAGCGCCGAAACGTGCATATCGGCTACATGTTTGCGGCCCTCCTCCGAGAGAATTAGCCGGCAATCGGCCTCCGTGTCCATAAAGAAATTCTCGGTGATAATGGCCGGGCAGGTCGTATGTCGGAGCAGATAAAAATGCGCCTCTTTGTCCGGGTCGCCGTCCGTCGTGTCCATACGCATCCTCTGTTCGGGAAATGCACGGGCGGCTTCTTCGTAAAAGATCGTCGCATAGTTATCCGCTTCCGTTTCTCCGACGGATGTCCACGCTTCCCATCCCGTGCCGCCTCCGGCGTTGGCATGAATCGAGACGAGCAGACAATTTTCCGGGCCGACCTGTGCGGCGATCTCGTTCACACGGCGGGTGCGTTCCGCCAGCGGAATATCGTCGATTTCGGGAACGACCGGCACGCTGTCGGCCCCGCGTGCGGTCAGCGCCTCATGCACTCGTCGGGCGATGTCCCTGTTAAATTCGTATTCGAAGAGTTGTTTCCCGTCGGGCCATACGGGAGAGCGTTTTCCGGCCGTGGCGCGGCCATGCCCGTTGTCGATCAAGATTTTCATTTCGTATCGTTATTTTTAGGTTGTTGCCGGCTGGCGTTATTTTTCACCTCATTGTATTGGAGCAATAGTTCGGTTATCTTTTTAGGGTCTTTGGCTTTGGCCAACAACTCTACGATAGTTGTCATCTCCACCGCCGAGGATTTTATCGCTTTGAGATTTTCGCGGACGGAACGATACTCGGTATAGACGACACCCACGGCCGCCACGCCGGAGGCATACGGAAGCGAATAGATGCCGAACAGAATAGCCAGCAGGTCGAATAACATGAGCATTCCCGTTACTTTCCCGTAGTCGCCGAATTTCGAGAACGAACGTCTGAAACCATGACTGTCTCTGGGTATTTTCAATACTTTTGCTTTACGGATGCCGGTCGTAAAGTCGATTATCACGGCGCCGATCATCGCACACCAAACGACTGCTTCGAGCAGGAGTGCCCGATGAAATGCACGGCTTTCTATACCGGTCAGATCGACGATGTATCGCAAAATTTCGTGATTTTCCATTTGATGTGGTTTTATGAAAATAAATTGCCTTGTTTCAGCCGTTTCCGGCAAATGTCGATGTAGTCGGGATTCAGCTCGAATCCGATGTATTTTCTTCCTAATCGTCGTGCTACGACGGCCGTCGTGCCGCTACCCATGAAAGGGTCGAGGACGATTCCGCTTTCGGGACATCCGGCTTTAATTGGAATTTCGACCAATCGCATTGGATACATGGCATAATGCGCCTCTTTACTCGGTTCATACGGGATGCGCCATACACACCGCATATTCCGTCCGTGAGGATTTATGTCGATTTTCCCTTTGGGCCGTCCGCTGATTCTCCGGTATTCTATTCCTTTTCCACTCAGATTATGGGGCCTCTGATAACGGATGAACGTTGCAGGGGCATAAGGTTCGAATTGCTGTTGAAAGTAATAACGGCAGTTTTTGGTAAAGAAAAATATCTTTTCAAAATCTACCGTAAAGCGGTCGTGGACGCTTGACGGTATGCAGGCCGGTTTATGCCAAATGATTTCATTGCGCAGAATCCACTCGCGGAAGATCATTTCATCGGCAAACTTATTCGGAATATTGCACAATGATTTACGGAGGATACGAAGGCGTGCCGTATCGACCTGTTGATTATTTAGGCATGAATTGTTTTTTGAATGTTCGTGCCATTCGATCTTTTGCGGTCGGTTGTATTTAGGCGGATTGCTGTATGTGTCTCCCAAATTTACCCACAATGAACCGGAGGATTTCAATACTCGACGGCACTCGTCGAAGATATGGCACAAATGCGCTATGTAACTATCGCGTGTAGGTTCCAAACCCAACTGTCCGAACCAACCGTCCGGCCACTCGATTCCGCCGATGCCGTAGTCCCGCATCTGCCAATAGGGAGGCGACGTAACGATGCAGTCCACCGATTCATTGGGAAGCAATTTCAGTCCGTTCAAAGCGTCCGTATTGTGGATAATATTTAGTTGCATATATTATTGTAGTTGAGCATTTATATAGTTTCGGATCGTATGCAGTACTCGATAAGCTACCTGCGGGACGATAGCATTGCCGTAGCATTTAATAGCTTCTATGCGCCATCTGGGAACGGGGTTTCGGTGTCGGTCAATGACGGATTTTGCAAAAACGGCAGCAGGATCCAACAAGTCGGAAAGCCCATCATTTCTTCCACAAACAGGGGATTGAGCCGGGAAGTTTTTCCAGTCCGGTATGCAATTGTGTCGTTGAGCTGTTGAGTATGAACCGTCCCTACTCGGTTGGCCATTCCGCTCCGGAAATCGTTTGCCTTTGGTGTCGGAAGCATCCCCCGCATAAGAGTTCCGACAAGACTGCCCCTGTCGATTTGCGAAGGTGGAATCGACGAATTGACAGCATCGTTCGCTGTTGGGGTTGGTAAAAGTCCGCTTACTGCCAGATCGTTCAATAGGGACATATATGTTAGACCCGATTTTTTCCTCTTGTATAGTCCGGTTACTTTTTGACCTCCGCGTGATGCGTCCGAGGCATGGGGAGTCGGAAGCAAGTCTGTTTGCATGAACTTCGTTCGACCGTTCTCGCAATGCTTCAAGCCTTGTGTCTGTACGGTGGGCAATAAACCATATTCGGTCTCTGCGGTGGGGAGCACCGACACCGCAAGCCGGAATAATGAACGGTTGTATTTCGTAGCCGTTCGTTTCCAAGTCAGAGCACACCGTGTCGAATACCAATCCTTTCGACCAATTAACAATTCCGAGAACGTTCTCTGCCACGATCCAGCGGGGTCGAACAATTCGAATAATGTCGAGCATTGCGGGCCATAGATAGCGGTCGTCTTCTGTCCCTTTGCGTTTTCCTGCGAGCGAGAACGGCTGACAGGGGAATCCACCGGTAAGGACGTCGATGCGATCTGTCCACTTACTGAAATCCGCTTTTTGAATGTCTTCATATTGCTCCGCATTTGGGAAATGATACTTTAATACACGACGGCAGAACGGGTCGATTTCGCAGTTGAAGGCATTTACCATTCCTGCCCATTCTGCGGCTAAATCAAACCCTCCTATGCCGCTGAATAATGAACCATGTATAAGTCGTTTTTCCATTGGTCAAACCAAACCTGCGTCAATGATTTGTATTTCTCCGTGCTGCGAATATTCTTCGGGGCTCGGAGATACCCGATGGGCGCGTCGTAATACGGGACGGTAAAACCGGAACAGGTAGGACGACAGCGTGGCGACGGCTGCGGTGAGTTTTTGTGTATAGGCAGTCCACAGATCATTGGCGCGAATCGACAAATACCATTCGGCGAGTATATAGTAGCGCAATATTTCGGTGGCGCTCCGTTCGACGCCTTGCAGCTCTGCGTGGCTGTAAAATTCATCTTCGTCGCGGCTTACGCGGGCTGCGAACGTAAGGCCGCATGCGTCGCCCTCGGTCGTTATCGGCTGGCAGTCCGGTACAATGCGTCGGAAATGATGCAACAGGGCGAGCAACGCTTGCGCGATGTGCTCGTCGAAGAAGGGGCGCTCGTCGATCGTCATGGCGTATCGGTCGAACATATCTTGCCCTGTCTCGTTTTCTAACATGCGGGCGTTGTAGGCCGTCTCCGTACTCGTAGCACGGAAAAGGTTGGATTTGAGCCATGACAGCCGGAAGAGTTTGTTTTCGCGCGTAATCATAATATGCGGTAAGGTCTTTCGGTATGGGTACTGCGTATCTGGTCGCGCAGCCTTTCTACTGTGGTTTCGTATAAGGAGCGGTAAAGTTGGAACAGCGGAATGTCCCGCCCGCCGTACCACCAGCAGAGCATCCCGTATTTCAGCGCGTCTTTTACCTCAACTGCGATACTCTCCGGTGGTATGCCGGGGTCGAGGTACACCCGATATTGCAACAGGTCGGGGATGAACAGCACCTCGCAGACCTGTTTTCGGAGGGCTGTACGGAGGGCCTTGGACACGCTGTGAAGATTGACGTAGAACGTATCGAGCAGCGACCGGTCGAGCGTATGCGTCGCCGCGATGGATTGTCCGGTTTCTGTCGTGCGGTTGCGGTAGTCGATGAGCGTTTGATCCATGCACTCGTTGAACAGCGCCATGCAGTCTATCTTCACGTCGAATTTCATAATGCAGAGAGTATTTCCATTGCGCGTGCCTCGGCCGTTTTCGCTCCGTTTGCATCGTTGGCCACGCCTAATACCAATGCTCCGAGCATCCATGCCGTAGTCTCTGCGAGCCGTTCGGGGTAGGTGTCGTCGAGGCTCGTGTAAGCGATGTATTCACCTTCGGCGATGCGGTGCTGTGCCTCTGTTACGCTGAAATACCGGAGCCGTGTCCCACCGTGTGTAAGCAGTACGACGGGTTTTGCCGTACCGCCCCGCGTTACGGGGTGATACTGACGTCGGGCGGCGGGATGTTCTTCCGGAATCGCCGCCAGCACCGGACGCTGCCAGCCCTCCATACGCAAGCGTGCGAGTTTGAGAAAATCGTCCGGCAGGTCGATTTCGCCGCTTCCGTCGGTGTGCGGCCTCAACACGCACTCCGTAAGAGCAGCCCGATTCGGGATTACGTGCAGCGGAGCAGCCAGCAACACCCGCCTGCCCGCTTCGTCGATGAACTCCTCCAACGGAAAGTGCGGCCCGTTGGCATCGTTATCGTCGGGGTAAACCTCGTCGATGCACCGCAGTGCCTTTGTGATGATGTATTTGCGCATTCCTACCATTGGATGAACAGTACGTTTCGTTTCGCCGCTTCGATTTTGATGTCGTCCTTCTTCATGCCTGCCGGAACGACGTAATCGAGATTGGCTTGCAGCCATGCCCGGGCGGATGCCACCGACGTTATGGTTTCCTCCCGAATCGCGTTGTCAGGGTCGGGCAGTAGCGCTTCCAAATCGACGGGTATGTCGTTCGGTGCCGAAGTGTCGGCCTCTGCGGTCGGCTCCTTTTCCCAGAAAGTAGTTCCGTAGGCATAATGTTTTTTGAGAGCTTCGATAACCTCCGGGTCGGAGGTGGTATAGGTACTCTCGCCAATGCCGCCGAAATAAACCTCCGGCTCGAAACGGATCGCTTCCATACGTCCGTCCCGAAGGCGGACGGACGTGCGGTATTTCTTGTTGTTGAGTACATAGAATGTAGCCATGTCGTAGGTCTGTTTAGGCAGCAGAGGTCGTACATCTGCTACGGTGTGTTTATTTTACCGTGATAACCGCATGGGTATCGGGGTTGAGAACTGCGAGCGTATGGCTTTCGTCGATTCGCACGTCCGTCGAGCGGGAAAGTCCGACCTTATCGCGTTCGAGTTCCGTCGCTTCCAGCGGTTTGCGCTCGGCACGATAGATATTCGCAGGGTCGATCACGATCGCGGCCTTGCTGTATCCGTATTCGTTCAGCAGGTCGTGGGGCTTCATCAGCAGCTCTCCATCGGGCGTGGCGATACGGTGGAATGTGATACCGAACACGACCTCGGTATTACCGGCTTCGAGCTGTTTGACGACGGTAGAGGCCCCCGCGATCTGGCGGCCGAAGTCTTTGCCATAGAACATGACGCGGCGTTCGCTGCCGTTGTTGCCGCAGAAGATGTCCGAGGCCCAGCCGTAGATAAGGTCGTTGGTGATCTTGCTCTCGGCCCCCATGTCGAGGCGTTTGTCGATCTTGCGGAGCATCCCGTCGCTCATGTATTTCACCTTTCGGGAAATGGGATCGACGATCTGCTGCTTCACTCCGAACAGCGCATCGGCCTCGTTGGTCATGCGGAAATCCAGAAGCGCCTGTTCCTTCATGTCGAGCAGCCCGAACTGTACGTCTTTCTCGGTGAGTTTCTGGTAGAGACCTTCCGATACGGTCGTCATGTGGATTTGGCAGTAGTTGCTGTCGCTGTACGGCATCTGGCTGGGGTCTTCGGACATACCCGCGTTTTCGTGCTTGGCGACGCCGAGACGATAGAGCGGCGTATCGGCCGGCAGCGCGGGCAGCGTTGCCGCGTTGAGCGGGAAAATCGTGATTTTGTCTTGGCTGATAGCGTCTGTGGCGACGATGTGGCAGATGAGCGGATTGAGCGAGATGCCGCCCGATGCGACGGGAGAGGCGACCTTCGTGTCGTTATCGACCTCGAAGGTCGGAAACAGCACGTTGCCGTCCACCGAGAAGATGTGCGCGTTCGTTACGGTGATTTGCTTCGCTCCGCTCGCTTCGCCGGAGACGGCGTAGGCCGTTTTGATCTTACTTTGCACACCGCGTCCGCGCACGCTGTAATACTGATATTCGACCGATTTACACGGGACGGTCTCGATTTCCCGCAGGATTGTATCCATCGGAAACAGCGACGGGTTGATCTTTGTGATCTTCTTGGAAATCGTCGGGCGGTTGATGTCCTGTTCCTCAGCCGTCCCGTCCTCTTTCGGCGGCTTGGTGGTCAGAACCGTGCCTCTCATCGTCTGCTCGGCGGTCGCCGCTGCGCTGCCGGCAGCCACGAGAACCCCGCCCAGATCGTCCGGCGCGAACCATGCGAGGAGTTCATGAAACAGATACGCACTTACAGCACATGCGCAGACGGCGAACAGGCCGTAGAGAAATTTGTTGTTTTTCATATTGTCGGTAATTGATTAGAATCTTCGTTTGTTGCGGCGGGTTATCACCTCGTCGATTATATCTTTGTCCGTTTCGGAGGCAGATGTTGCCTCAACGCCGCCGCCGTCTGCCGGCAGTCCGTCGGTCTTTTGCGCTCGTACACGGCGGGTCTCGATTTGTTCGTTGCGTCCTTCGACCTTACCTGTCTCGCGGGCCTCGGCGACAGCCGTATCGTACACCCATCCTTGATAGAGTTTCGTAAGGATTTCTTTGTTCACCTTGCCGTCGAGCAGGTTGGCGAGGATTTCGTTGTCCACCCATGCGACGAATCGCTGCTGTTCTTCTTCGCTCAATCCTTGTTCGGCGAAGAACGCATCGACATCCGTTTTGCTTCGGGCCATATTCTTTTCGCGGGTTTCGACACGGGCTTTCATGTCCGCGAGACGTTTGGTGCGTTCCTCGGCGGCTTGTTTGTAGGCTTCGTAGTCCGGCTCTCCCTCCGGCACGGCCAACTCCGATGAATCGAACTGCCGGGCGATAGCGACCTGTACGGGGATTCCGTTGGCCACATCTTCGATGATCTGCGCAAATTCGGGATAGGCTTGTACGACCTCCATAATTGTCTTGTTGGCCGCCTCGTGGCCTGCGATCTTTTTGTCGCTTTGTGTGAGGTAGTCGTAGAGTGCCTGTTCCAGTTCGTCGTCGTCGCCGAATTCCCGGTCAGGGAATTTGGCCGTCATGTATTCGCGCACACGCGAGACGTGCGGCGTTTGTTCCTGTTCTTGAACGGTGTTTTCTTCCTGCATTTTTACCGATTGATTTTGTGCGTGATATATTCTGCTGTAAAAGTATGTTGTTTGTTAATTTTCAAGAAGTTATAATTATCACTATTATTGCGATGAACGCAGAAAACATATCACTATGAGCAAAGGAAAACGGGTGCGGGACGAGGTTCCCGAAAAGATTTTGAAGAGACACAACGAAATACGCCGCCGTTACGAAGAGATGCTCGCACGTGAACGGGCCGAGAATCCCGAACGGCTGAAATATCTGTCCAAGACTTATTTCGTGGATATGATATGCAAAGACCCCGTGATCGGGTTAAGTCCGAATTATGTCCGGCGCATCATCAACGGACGCATCTGATGTCCGGGCAATACTGGCGCAGAATGAAATTCGGGTAAAGCGACTTTTCGCCCCGTACAATCCTCTCACCGGCGAAGGGTCGCCCATCGAACGTGTCCGGCTCTATTTCACACCGGACAGTTATGTACTTATCCCTGCTTATATGGCTGCGACACCGACCGTCGCCGCTATTATTGCTGCCGGCGGGGTCGGATGTTATGCCACCGCAGAAGGCATCGACCTCGGCACGATGTACGGAACCGTCCACCGGCTGCGTGCCGTGTACGATTTCGAGTTTTGGTGTATTTCGTGCGTCAAGATTTTCGATAAGACGTCGGGGCGCCTCGTGCCGTTCAAGCTGCGGCGGGCGCAGCTTAAATTAGTGCGTATCCTTCTTTGCGACCTGTTCACGGGAAAGCCCGTGCGCATCGTGCTGCTCAAAGCCCGGCAATGGGGCGGCAGTACGGTCGTGCAGATGTTCATGGCATGGATACAACTGTTCCACCGTTCGGGATGGAACAGCGTGATCGTGGCCGACGTGGAGGATCAGGCGCGGACGATCCGTGCGATGTATTCGCGCATGGCCCGGCGGCATCCGGTCGAAATATGTTCCGTTCAATTCTGTAATTTCGAAGGTTCGAGTAAAAATAAAATGCTCGTCGATCGGGATTGTGTCGTCTCGATCGGCTCCATGCAGAAGCCTGACAGCCTCCGTTCGGGTGATATGAAGATGGCTCATTTGTCAGAAGTCGGTTTGTGGAAAAAAACGAAGGAACGCAAACCGGAAGATGTGATACAGACGATTCTCGGCTCCGTGCCGCGCGAGCCGTTCACGGTCGTCGTGCTGGAATCGACGGCCAAAGGAATCGGCAACTTTTTCCACGATACATGGTGCGAGGCGGTGGACGGACGATCGGCCTATACGCCGTTATTCGTGGCATGGTACGAGATAGACATATATTATAAGCCGTTCGTCAGCTAGCGGCAAAAGACGGAGTTCGTGCACTCCATGACACGCGACGAGCTGGCGCGATTCCATGCCGGCGCAACGCTGGAAGGATTGAATTGGTACAGGGAGAAGCGACGCGAGTATTCGACCGATTGGCAGATGTGCAGCGAGTTTCCCTCAACAGCCGAAGAAGCGTTCCAGACCACCGGGCGCCCCGCGCACGATCCGCTCTACGTTCGGCAACTCCGGCCATATACCCGCGAGCCGCTCTATGTCGGCGAGCTGGTGGCCGATGCGACGTGTGGCCCCGAAGTGCTGCAAAACATTCGTTTCGTGCCCACGCCGACAGGTGATTTCTACGTATGGAAATTACCCGACACCTCACGCCGCATCGCCGATCGTTATGTGGTGGCACTCGACATCGGCGGCCGTAACCCCAATGCCGATTACAGCGTGATTTCGGTAATCGACCGCGCGGCGATGATCGACGGCGGTGTGGAGGAGTGTATCGCCACCTATCGTTTTCACCTCGACCAAGATTTGACGGTGTGGCGGGCCGTGCAGGTCGCCGAGTGGTTCTGTCATGCACTGCTGGCCGTCGAAGCGAACAGCCTCGACCCCAAAGGACAGGAGGGAGACCATACGCTGACGATTCTCGACACGATAAAAGAACACTATGATAATCTGTTCTCGCGGACAGACCCCGTACAGATCCGCGAGGGACGACCGAAGCGTTACGGGTTCCACACGAACGCTGCCAGTAAAACAGACCTTGTTACGCAGATGACCAAACGCCTGCGCGAAATCCTTTATATCGAACGCGACAAGCGGGCGTTGGATGAAATCGAGTGGTATGAGTTAAAGCCCGACGGTAGCTATGGGGCTGTCGAGGGTAAGCACGATGATATTTATATGAGCCGAGCGATTGCACTGAAAGTGTCGCAACTCATGGAACTACCGGTCGAACTGCGAACGAATACAACCTATTCGGACGTATCTGTCGTATTTACGGAAGCGACTATGTAGCTGTTTATATGTTAAAATATTAAAAGCGCGTATTTTGTCGTATTTGAGATATTTTTTGTCTTATTTGCAAAATTTAAACAGTACAAAATTTCGTAATTTTGACTCCGGAAGTTACGAAAAGAGTGTATTTTATTGGAAATGAGCGTATGTTAATCGCTCATGATAGTAATAGGTTACGATTTGGTTAGTTATCTGCTGCATTATTCTTCTGCGCGTTGCGTAACCTTCAAAGAACTCTTCGTATGCAAAAGTAACAATAAAACGGGAGATTTTGATATGAATCTCCCTGATTTTTTTCTATCTCATACAAGTTTTTTCGTAAAAGCGGTTTTATTCGTCGGCACACCATCGCCCAAAAGGATTTTGAACGAACGTGTGCCGACTACTGCATAAGCGGAGAAAAGGGCTTTGCCTCACGCCTAAGCAACAGTTTAGACTGATGAGGCAAGACCCATTTCTTTTGTGCTTATGCCAGAGAGGTGCTTTTACGGCTTTTCAGATGATTTTTCTTTTTCGCTGTTCTTTTGAGCCGGAAGCGGAAAGCCGTGTATGACCGCTTGTCCATAAATGGAACAAGCCGTCACCCACAGCAGGCAAACCGGGAAGAATGATTTTATCTGCCCGCCCCGACACGTCTGGCCAGACAGATAAAACCATACTTCCTTGCAGATGGTTTGCCCGGTTTCACGCTACCGGCTATGTTCTTTTTTTGTTGGGGGCTTCCAGTTTTCACGGATTTCTCTTTTGAAGTTTTCTGTCTAATCTGCCTCTACTTCCGTTTACCTCCATTTTCGCGCCTTTCAGTGGGTCGCATCAGGCAGTCATTTCCGTTCTGGGCGCAAAGGTAACTCCGGGATTTGACGGGAAAGCAAGGTCAAGCCTCCTGTTTTCGGGAAAAATCTCCAGCCCTGCGGGTAGTATTTTCCCCGAAAAACCTTGCATTCCCTAATCCCTACCTTTTTAAGCACCCGAAACGAAAACGACCGATGCGACAGAAAGACGCATAAAAAAAATGTCGGATAAACGAGAGGCAGATAAGATAGTTTGAAACTCAACTCCCTCAGCTCTTGAATCCGCATTAAAAACAAAAAATCAAAAACAGCAAAGATATGACAGCAACGGCAGACTTCAGACAAGTGGCGCAATACATAGGGCTTGCGATATGCGCCCTAATCATGCGCACCGCCCTTTGGGTGTTCGGCATCCTTTGGGGTATCGTCAGAGAGATAGTAAACGGAATGTTCCGAGTGGCGATAGGCATAATCGTGGCAATCTTTTCCACTATCGCCTTCTTCGGCTTCATCCTTTGGTTATTCACCCTTTAATCTTACCGATAGCGATATGAAAACGACAGACCATTTCAAGAGAACGATACAGATGTATTTGGAGCAACGTGCAGCGGAAGATGTGCTCTTTGCCAAGAACTACCGCAACCCTGCCAAAAACATAGACGATTGCGTGACCTACATTCTGAACTATGTGCAGAAAAGCGGTTGCAACGGCTTCACGGACGGGGAGATATACGGACAAGCCGTACACTACTATGACGAGAACGAGATAGAGGTGGGCAAGCCTATCCAGTGTCAGATAGCCGTGAACCATGTGGTGGAACTCACCGCAGAGGAAAAGGCGGAGGCACGGCAGAACGCTATCCGACAATACCAAGACGAGGAAGTCCGCAAGTTGCAGAACCGCAACAAGCCGAGAACCGCCACCAAAGCGACCACCCAAGAAGTACAACAACCCTCATTATTTGATTTAGGCTTATGAAACCGAGAACACGCATACAGCAGGAAGTCGCACATCTGAGCAAGCGACTACCGAGATTGACCGCCACGCAAAAGGCATACGCTTTCCTTCATTGCTTCAAGCATTACGCAATCAAGAGAGCGGACGGCACGAACATCTGCACTGAGTGCGGACATTCGTGGAAGAGCGACCACGACCTTGCGGACACCCTTTGCGGATGTACCTGCCCCCATTGCGGTATGCAGTTGGAAGCGTTGCGCACCCGAAAGAGCGTTCTCAGCGAGAATGAGTACTTCTCCATCGTCACCACCAGCAAGCAATACCAAGTGATACGCTTCTTCTTCGTCAAGTCCCGATACAAGGCAGGGCAAGCAGCCGAGTATTCCATTTATGAAGTGGTGCAGAGGTGGATTTCACCCGATGGAAAGACAACGACCGTTGCCCGACTGCGTGGTATGTCAATGTTGTATTACGACCAATGGTCTGAATACAGCGACATGGAGGTACGCAAGAACAACAGACTTCACGCATACGATATAGCACCTATGTGTACCTATCCCCGACAGCGTTTCATCCCCGAATTGAAACGCAACGGCTTCAACGGGGACTATCACAACACACTGCCGTATGAACTTTTCACGGCTATCCTTTCTGACAGCCGAGCCGAAACACTCTTGAAAGCAGGGCAATACGCCATGTTGCGCCACTATATCCGTAGTTCCTTTGATATGGGGCGATATTGGGCATCCGTCAAGATTTGCATCCGTAACGGCTACACCATTTCGGACGGCTCCGTATGGTGCGACACCATAGACCTCCTGCGTCATTTGGGTAAGGACACGAACAGCCCGAAATACGTCTGCCCTGCCGACCTCAAAGCGGAACACGACAAGTTGGTGAGAAAACGCAACCTGCAAAGGGAGCGTGAGCGGACGGAACAGCAACGGCAAAAGGCAATTGAGGACGAGAAGAACTATCTGAAAGCCAAAGGCATCTTCTTCGGACTTGTGTTCTCCGACAGCCTTATCTGCATCAAGGTCATAGAGAGCGTGGAGGAAATGGTGGAGGAAGGACGGATAATGCACCATTGTGTGGGCGGTTATCACAACAAGGCAAACTCCCTTATCCTATCCGCCACCATTGACGGCAAACGGATTGAAACGATAGAAGTGTCACTGAAAACGCTGAAAGTGGTACAGAGCAGAGGGGTATGCAATTCCAATACCGAGTACCACGACCGCATCATCCGGCTTGTGGAGGACAATACCGAACTTATCCGTCAGCGTATGAACGCAGCATAATATCAACCTATAATACAGAATAATATGGAAGTAAGATTTGAAAGCATGGTTTGCTTGTGGGACGATAAAATCCCCACGATATTCCTTGAGTTTATGAACCTCCTCACTTTTTGTCAGAGTGAGGAGCAGTTAAGGGCAAGTGTAAAGGACTTCGCCGAAAAGAACGAACTTGACAAGTATTTTCATTACGGCTTCGGCTCACACCATTTCTACCTGCACCAACGTTACACGAGTAACCCCGAAATGGTGATGCAAAACAGAGTGTTGTCAGTACATTTCTAACCTTCTAAAAACAACGATTATGAGTACACGAATGACCATCAACGGAGTAAGCACCTGCACAGAGGCAGGTACGGAGAAGTACGAGAAATTCCAAACGGGTATCGGCAGGCGCAAGCGGACACTTGTGCAGTACGACTACCGCCACACGGACGGAGAATTGTTCTCTTGTGTCAAACCCACGTTGGAGGAGTGCCGAGCCACACGGGACAAGTGGCTGACGGCAAAGGAAGGAAAGGAGGGCAAGCAATGAACGCAGCAGGCTACCAAACGCTGATAGTAAAGTTCAGCAAACCTATCGCGGAATTGGACGGCATCTTTGACGATGCCGAAGCGTGGGGAGTGGATACGCTTAAAGGATGGGTAGAGGACTATGAGAGCAGTCGGTTTACCGCCATTGACAGCCATACGGCAGTCATAACGAGCGAGTACAATATGGAGTGTGTGAAAACATGGTTGGAACGGAACACACCAATAGCCGAGAAAACAGAATATTGAGCGTTTAGGCGGTGTCCGCACCGCCTAAACATAACACCCAAAGAAGAATGAATATGATAGCAAAGACAATTTTGGAACAGATAGGTGGCAGACGCTTTGCCGCCATGACGGGAAGCAAAGACTTCATAGACATGGGCAACGGCTTACGCATGAGCCTTGCGAGGAACAAGACGAGTGCCAACCGTCTTGACATCATCTATGATGCAGGGGCAGACCTCTACAATATGCGTTTCTACCGCAGGACGTTCAGCAAAAAGACATTCGAGTGCAAGACGAAAGACATCGAAACGCACGAGGGGATATATTGCGATATGCTGGAGGAAATGTTCACGATGGTGACGGGACTTTACACACGCTTTTGAGTGGAGGGGCGGCGAGAGCCGCCCTACTTTCTTTCAGTGAGCATGATGGCGGACAAAGAAAGTAGCAAAGAAACCTTTGTCCCAATCTTCGATAGTATTCACAAAAACAATTTTTTATCATGGAAGCAATCAGACAGAACGGAGAAATCATCTTGTATAGTGATGACGGAATAGGCATGAAAATGATTTTCAGAAACCTCACGAGCAGTAATTTTCAAGGTCAGGAATATGTGGAGTATATCCAGCATATCGCAATCGGTGACATGGGATTTTCACCCGGTATTATAGAATATTGCAGAAATGGCGTTGGCAAAGAATAATCTCGAATGTATGAAAACGGAAACTCCGATGAAGCCGCAACTTCATCGGAGTTTATATGGAAGAGTATACATATATCTTGATTGCACTCACCTCCTAAATCCGTATTTTTGTTCACGCTTTTTAAAGGCTTCGCGTCCACCTTCCAAAATATCACAAATATGTTCTCGTATTCCTTGAGAAGATAATATTTGTGAATCTGTTTTATCTTTGCATTTAGTGTTCTCTAATGCTCCATGAATATATTGAAATTTAAAACCGCCCCAATTTGGGGAATCAGTACCATTTTGATTGGCAACAATTACATTCTCTGCATCTGCACTAACTACAACATTTGAATTGTGTGTTACCAATATTATCTGACGCTCTCGTTTTTTGCGTTTAATATATGCTACCAATTCGTTATATATGGCACGATTGTCTAAACTATCTTCAGGTTGATCTATAAGTATCGGACATCTTTTGTCGCTAAAATCTAAAAGTAATTTCAAAATAACAAAAGCTTGCTTCCCTTCTGACATATTGGCGAAAGTATCAGCCTGATACGTTATGCCATAATTAAGGCTATACCAGTTCCGTGATAAAAATTCTACAGCAACATTTTGTGCATCATATCCATTCTTTAACAGAACATCACCTGTTAGCAAGTCTTTCAAAAAGGCGTTGCTATTGCTTTCATTATTATCATCATAATTATTTAGCAACTCTTGCAAATATCCTTGTCGTTCATACCCTCTTTGATTAAGCCTGGTTTCCAAAAAATCCTGTAAATCCTTTTTATGGAAATTAATATCTATATGAATATCAAGACCGTCATACGAAATTGACAGTTGTTCTGAAACTTGGTTTGCACTTTTCTTAAAAGAACAATGAGCATTGATTATTTGTAAAATTGAGTTGTTTTGTTGTTGTAAAATTTTATCAATTTTACTCTGCATCATATCAATAGCAGCAAGAGTCTTTTCTTCTTCTTGGATTTTAGTATTTAAATCTTTGAGTTCTTTATTTTCCTCAAATATGCGGATTCCTTTTTTATAAATTTCTGAGCTTATGATAGTTTGTATTTCAGATGATAATTGTTCTTTCGCTTTTATTGTATTATTTTTAAGCTGGGTGATTATTTTATTCCATTCTGTTTCAGTCTTGATTCTCAGTTCATTAAATAATCTATATGTTTCAGATTGATTTAAGCCGAACTGCATACCCCCAAATTGACATTTTTCCTCATACGAAGCATCAAATGGAGTGGATATTAGTATTTTTTCAAATATTAATAAATCTTGTTCTGCATATGCAATCAATTTTTTCTTCTCTTGAACTTGTTTTATTGATGCATCTAATGCCAATCTTTCTTCGGGAGTTAATTCTGCACCTTTTTGCAAATCAGCAACTTTTGCTTTTAATAAACTTAATTGTTGATTGACACCTTCCCTTTTTCCTTTTTCAGATAAAGACTTTTTTAAAGAGTTTATTTCTTTCTGCATTTGGAAAACTGAAAATACTCCTTCTGAAATAGCCTTAGATAAATCCGTCAAATGTTCATAATACTTCCTTAATACACCCGTTTCGTCTTTAGATTGTATTATATTCTCCACAATTTTATTTGTCTTATCGGAATCGAATGCAATATCATGCATATAGCTCTGACGGAAATATTCAATCTCTCGACCAAGTTGATCATTCCCATCTTGCCAACGAATAGTAATACCATCCAAATGTTGTCTTATGAAATCATCTTTATCAACTTCTTTATTCCCATGTTTTGCAGCAATAGCTTTAAGTAAAGAAGATTTACCGGTAGAACGTCCTCCTACGATGGTGTTTAAATTCGGATTAAGAAGGATTGTCCCATGCCAAAAACCTTCTTCATCTAAAGTTACACTATCAATAACTTGATATATGTTTTTTTCATCAGGCTTTGTTGATTGAACACGAACTCGATCTTCCGGCTCAAACAATATCTGTTTTAAACCTTCAAATGTTGTATCTGCTTTTATCCATGTCTTGCAATTTCCTAATCTATCTTTAATTGCAATATTATCAGAGAAACAGTGTGCATCGCTACAATCCAATAATAATTCATTAACCTTTTGTTCATGCAATTTTTTCTTGGATTTGTTGTATTTATCAATGTCCTGTCCCGCCGTAAAAACGACATCAGCACCATTAATTATACTTTTTTTCTCGGCAATAGAATTATCATCCCATTTAAAATCATCCCATTCCGTTTTACCTATCGCTGTAATAAACTTACCATCAAATATATGATTAGCATTATTTAACGGATTCATTATTACTGAAAGTTCAAGATTCAAGTTATTGAATCCCTCTTTTAAAGGTGATGAATACTGACTCCTTTTTTCTTCTGGTACTGAATTCTAAACTTTCTTTTGTGACAACGCCACCCCATTGCTGATTACAATCAGGACTTAAAGTATAATGTGCGGTAAGGGCATTAAGAAATTGCTGTTGAATCTGATCTGGAGTTAATTCATTAGAGAAGATAATATGATAATTTATTCTTTTGAATTTTTCATTACCACAAAATTTTGCCAACCTAAATTCAACAACCGGTAAAACTAATTCAATATTTTGCAATCTGCCTTGTTCTCTATACTCAAGTACTTTACGATAACCATCAATAAAAAGATAGTCATTAATTCCCAAAACTTTTATATCAGTAGGAAGGTGTTCTAAGGCATCAATATATTTATCCCAAACATCTTCTCCGGGATTGCATTTGTAGTTATGTTCAAGCGAAAATGGAGTATGAACATGTAAATCCCAAATTCGCCATTCAGAGCCTCTATTCATTTATTGATAATGATATTTAATTGGTTTGCGAAGGTAGTCATTTTTAAGCGAATAGCCAAATTAAAAAAGAATGAATGCACGTTCCTTGTATGAAAATGCAAGGAACGTGCTTGATTACGGAATATAGAGCAGCGCAAACTCCGCCTTTCTCCGTTTGAGCAGCATGGCGTGCCGTTTCCCCTTGTAGTTGCAGAAGGCGATATACTCCCGATAAATGCTTCTGTCGCCAGCCTCCAGCTTTCGGATCAGCTTGCTTTTGGGTATCTTCCCGCTCCCCAAAAGACGGTATGGACCGACATTGTAGGCGAGCGTGGCAAGCAGGAGCGAATCTTTCCCGAACTGCCGGAACATCGCGCAGAATTTCCGCAGGTCTTTTCGCAGAAGCGCGTCCGCCTGCCGCTTCGTCATGGTACGTGCCGAATACCTTTCACCCGGTAACAACTTATGCCCATACCCTACATACGGGTGGTGTTTCTCCGAGTGCCAGCCTTCAAAATATTTCGTGCATCGTACCGCCCTCTCGAATGGGGACAGCCGGTAGATAGCAGCCTGTCCGTCCGTTCCCTCATGACGGCTGTCCCGTGCGGACACGGAACAGACCGCCAGAAGCGAACAAAGGATAGTTATGAATACACGCATCATCGTGTAAGGGGCTTGAAATTTCCGACGGGGACAACAGAGATAGCCCCGTCATCCTTCACGTTTCGGTTGTTGAAGTCAAATTTCAATTCGTAGGAGTTGCTGAAATTGTCCTCCACCACTACAATGAAGTTGTGCGCCTCCTCACCATCCGCCGTGTAGTACAGCCGGAACTTCTCGTTTTCGAGCAGGTAGCGGTCATTGGGCAGGAACGTGATACCGTTGTCCATTTTCAGCGTTCCTTCTCCCTCAAACTGGAAATACCGGATAGTATAGAGGGTATTGGCGAAGTCGCCCGTCTTTTTCAGCTCACAGCGTATTTCAACCGTCTGTCCCTTCGTCACTTTGTTCGGCACAGGCATAGTTTCCACCGTGAAAGGATAGGATTGCTGGATGTCCATATCGTCGTCACACGAAATAAGCGTGAGCGACACGGCGGCGAACAGGCAGAGTGCCAACGCCTTGAAGATTGATGTTCTCTTGTTCTTGTTGTTCAGTATGTTCATTGTCTTTTGATTTTTAAGTTATTATTCTTTTTTCGTTGCCAGTTGCAGATACTCGTTCAAGTCCTTGCAACCGTCATAGAGAGCGGAACGATCGCAGACACGTCCGCCATAACGTTCTTTCAGCGTTTCTAATGTCCGCCGTCCGGCTTCGTCACGGTCGAGGTAACAGTCTATGCACCCGTAACCGTCCAGATACTTCATCGCCTTTTCCACATTGGCGACGGAGTTCAGCACAAGGCAGTCGCCCGTTTCCAATCCGAGCGTGACGGCGGAAAGAAAGTCCATGAAGCCCTCAAAGACGCTGCACACGTCAGCCGGAGAGCCTTCCGCCTTGACCAGCGACACATCCTTCAGAGGTACGCATCCCTTGAAGAAGCGGCTGCGGATTTCAAAACCGCCCGCCATATTCGGAAAACCGACGGCGAAATATCGCTTGCCACGCACACCGTAATTCAGTCGGCAGCAATACCGGGATGCAATGCCGTAAGGAATGCCCCGTTCCGCCAGATAGCCCGTTAGTGGGGAACGAAACAGCGGGGCGGCTTCCACTCCCTCAAAGACCGGTTCGGAAGGTTTAGGCAGGAAAGTCGGTCTGCTCACTTCGGGAACAGGCATAGGTATATTGGCGGTTTCCGCTATGAATTTCACTTGCTCCATGAAGTCGTTGCTTCCGATAAACTCCCCCGCAAGCGTGAATATGTCGCCACCTTTGTCCAGTCCGAAGTCGTACCAGAGCTGTTTTGCCACGTTCACACGGAAAGATGGCGTTCGCTCATTGCGGTATGGCGCACGATACCACAACTCGTTGCCGCTTCTTCGGACAGGCTCATTTCCCAGCCGTGCGAGGAAGTCTGCAAGGGGTATCTGCCTCATGGCGTCGATTTCCATCCGTTCCATGCGGTGCGTCAGTTAATGATGAACTTGATGCCCACGCCCCACTGCGTATGAAACTTCCTCGTGTCGCCACCCCACAGGCAACGCTCACGGAGGTTGGCGAGCAGGGAGATACGGTCTGCCACGTAAAACTCCACATCGAGCGTCAGCGCACCGCCGTAGATGAAGGCGTCCCGGTCATGGAGCGTGGAGCCGTCATGCAGTACCTTTTCGCCCCAGTTCACCGATTCATATCCGGCAAGAGCCGAAGCTCCTGCATAGACGAACACGATTTTACGGGCATCGGAAAGTATCTTGAAGTAGTAACCGCCCTCTGCCGTGAACTGAGCCACGGGTATCTTTGCGTCCTTGTACGGGTTGTTCTTCAGCAGGTACTCGCCGCCGAACACCCATTTGTTACCTTTCTTCGTATAGGTGAAGAGAGCCGCCCCGAAACTATACCCGCCGTCATTGCCGCCGGGATTGAAGCCGTCCGCCATGTTCGCCCTGACCTCGATGCCCTGCATCTTCGGCAGGCATCGCTGGGCGTGCGCCTGCCCCGTACACAGGGCAAGCGACGCGGTAATCATAAAAAGGTACTTCTTCATAGTCAGCGCACTTGAAGTTCGTTGATGGTATTGGCACGCACCAAGTCCTCGTTCTCGATCACGAAGGACTGGTGGCGACCCCCGTTCTTCTCGTTCAGCTCCACCACGAGACACTTGCCGTCGGGGATGGTGAACTTTGCCATCGTGAAGACCGTGCGCTCGCTCTTCCTGCCCGGCACGAGCGTGGCGTAGTTCTGCGCGCGGAGCGGCAGGACGATCTGCTCCTGCACGGCGGTACGCTTCGCTACCTTCTTGTCCACGATTTTCCACGTTATGTAGTCCACGTCGAAAGGAATGTTGCTCTGGTTCTTTATCTCCGTGTGGAAATACAGAAGCCCGTTGTGCGTGTAGATGCCTTTCAGCAGGTACTGGATGCCGAATCGCTTGCAGCCGATGTGCTTCACCTCGCGCTTGTTCTGCTTGTGGATGGACTTCATGATAAGGCGTACCAGCATTGGGCTTTCGCTGCCCAGTTCCTTCAGATAGATTTCCTGCGCATTATTCGGGCGGTTCACCTTCTCGCCGTCATGTATGAAGTCGTACATCTCCACGTTGAGCAGCAGCGGTTCTGAGGCGTACTTCACGTTGAAGGTATAGAAACTCCCGTCCTCCGTTATCACGGACATATTGGTTTCGTTCGGGAAGTTCCTCACGGTCGCCTTCACGCGGATGACGTTCTCCGCTCCGTCGGCTTTGCCCGCAATCAGGTCGGGCGAGCCTAAATCGACGTAACGAACCTCCGAGGGGAAAATGACGTGGACGGTCTTGTCGTAGGTCACTTCCAAGCCGTGCGGGGGAACCATGCGGTCGAAGGTCAGCTTCTTTGTCAGCCCGTGATACAGGTCGCCGTCCGCCTCCTTCTGCGGATAGACCTCCTTTGCAAAGGTCGGTTGTTCACTTCCATTGTTCTCTCCAACGGTTACGTTCTCCTGCGCGTTGGCAGTTGCGATGCCCATAGCGAGGGCAAACATCATGATTACTTTTCTCATTACTTTGGATTTTAGTGGTAAATAAAAATTGGATTGTTGTTACTTTTTATGTTTTCAATTCCTGTCCTGATAGAGCATGACCTTGTACCCGGCTTTCAGATGTACCTTGACGGTACGTATCTTCTTGGCGATATACTGGCTCGTGCCTTGTATCAGCCCCTTGCCCAAATCGGAGGCGAGCTGCGCCCCTGCGTTGGTGGAGATATTGATGCTGCTGCCCAGTGAGCCGCCCATGTTGGCGGCAACCTCCCTGACGGCGTTCATTTCCATAGAGTTGGGAATGAAGATGCCGCGTTGTCCATCCGTGTCATACACCGCCAGCTCTACCGGGATAATCGTACCAGCATATTCCAGCGAAGTAATTTCAATATCAAGCCGTTCGCCCTGAATCTTTGCCGTGCCTACCACCACCGCATTGCGGGGGATGATTTTGTCCGCTACCGCCATCGGCTCCAACAGACGGAGCTTGACAGCCTGTCCGTCAGTCACGCTCTGCGCCCCATAGACGCACGCCGATATGGTGTTCTTGTCAGATACGGTCGTGCCACCTATCGCCGTGTTGAAACTACGGTTACGCTCCTGCGCGAAGGAGGCGACAAACTCGGCGTTGCTCATCGGCTGTGAGAGCGAGGATACCACCTGATGCGTTACCTGCCTGACAGGTGCAGCCGTGTTCTTTCCGGCTTTCTGCACAGGGTAAGGCTCTGCCGCCTGTCCGACAGGTGGCTGTGTGCCGTTCTGCCCGCCCATGTACTTCGCCGCCAGTTCGTAGGACTTCTCCATGAGTGCCACTTGGTCATCCATAGCGGACGCCTTGCCCTTCTCGCTTTCCAATTCCGATTCCAGCGAGGCGATGCGCTCCAACAGTTCGTCCATTTCCTCATTGTCGTTCTTCGGTTGCTCATAGAAGTTGCCGAGCGTGGCATTGAGGTCGCGGTAGGCGGCTGCGGATGATTGGATGGTTTTCGGAGCGGATGATGTTGCTGTTGCATCTTCCGCATTTCCGGGATTGGCAAGGTCGAAGTCCCTGCCGCCGTCCGTTTCCGCCACCTCTCGGTCGAACATATCGCCCAGTTCCTGCATGGCGCGGCTGCGGTTCTCCTGCCGTTCCTCCATCGCTCCTTGCTCGTAGGCTTTCGCCTTGTCGCCGATGATCTGGCGGTTCGCCTTGTCCGCGTCGGGCATCTCGATGTTGTAACCACCCGTTCCCGGTTGCTGCTCCTTGTCGGAAGACGGGGCGAATATCAGCCACATCGCCCCAATGAATACAAGCACCATAGCGGGCAGCACTATCATTTTCTGACGTTTCAGCCTTTGGGCTTCGGTCAGCGGCTTGCGCTCCTTCTTCGGTTTCCCGTTGTCGGGAGCCGCCTTGTTCTCGTTTTTAGGTTCATTCTTCGTCTGTTCCATATAGATAAGGTATTACATTATGATTGTTTTCCGGTTTTACGGACAGTTCCACCTGTCCGGCATGGTCTGTCACTATCCGGCTGCCGTCATTCCTGCCGATGTCATAGACGGCTTTGCCGAAGGTGTAGAGGGCAAGCACCGCGAAAGCGGCGAGCATCGCCAGCACGATGCGTTTGCGTGTCTTCGGGGGCAAACCGTCCAGATAGCCTTTGAGCCTTGCCACCAGCATTTTCTTTTTGTCGTGGAACTTCCAGTACGCACGCCAAAATGATTTCCTGATTTTCTTCATGTCCGTTACCTTTTGATGGTTTGTAAATCCTTGTTCTCGATGATGGTGAATCCCTCGATGGTGAAACCGTTGGGATTGTCGTCCGAACGGGACGAGTTCAAGAGGCGGCACGTGGTCACGAGGCTGCGCTCGGTGACGTTGCTTTGCCGGATGATCTTCTGTGTGGCGTAGGTCACGGCACGGTAGGGATAACCGTTGAAGTCGCATACCACGCTGTCCACCTTCAGCACCTGGTTGATGTTCCCGGCGATGATGCGGTTGTAGTACCCCTTCTCGGCGAAGTCCGAATAGTAGTTGTACACGCTTTTGTCCGCCAATAGCAGGGCGCGTTTCACGTTATGCTCTATCGCGCTCTTTTCGGGCGAGAGTGTGAAGAACAGCTCGTGGAAGCGGCGCACGTGTTCCCTTGCCTCCGCCGGACGATTCTGCGACAAGTCCTGCGAGAGAGCCAGCATCAGCGACTTGCCGTTGTCCAGCACGTAAATCTTTTCCCGCTGCCGTTCCGCAAAGCGGTAGGAACTCCACACGCTCCATACCGTTATCACGGCGCACAACGAGAGGAAGACGATACCGAACAGGCGTATCTGCCTGAACGATGATTCGATGTTT
>OGQY01000634.1_pt1 | contig 27532 bp, 18 predicted proteins | sample 1553361 | NCBI WGS metagenome assembly OGQY01 (sample SAMEA2579963, study PRJEB22360) | human gut metagenome | reverse complement strand
GGCAGTCGCCAAGGTCTCGTGCAAGCACGGACTTTGGCTCGTTGCCCGCGTAAATCATAAAATCATATCAGCCGTCCGAACGCGCTTTTTCTCGGATGGCTGATTTCATAAACAGATTTCATAAACAGATTTCATACACAAAGTGAAAAACATAAGGAAGGAATCATACAGACATGGAATTAACTGGATCACAGATTGTTATCGAGTGCCTGAAGGAGCAGGGTGTGGATACCGTGTTCGGCTATCCGGGCGGAACCATTTTAAATATCTATGATGAACTTTACCGTCATCCGGAAATCCACCATATCCTGACCTCACACGAGCAGGGTGCTGCGCATGCGGCGGACGGATATGCGCGTGCTACCGGAAAAACAGGCGTCTGCATGGCTACAAGCGGCCCGGGCGCAACGAATCTTGTCACCGGAATTGCAACCGCCTACATGGATTCTACACCGATGGTAGCAATTACCTGCAACGTAGGAAAGGCACTGCTTGGAAAAGACAGCTTTCAGGAGATTGACATTGCGGGTGTCGCAATGCCGATCACAAAATATAGTGTGATTGTAAAAGATATCACCGTTCTTGCAGATACGCTGCGCCGTGCGTTTACGATCGCAAAGAGCGGAAGACCGGGCCCGGTTCTGGTCGATATTACAAAAGATGTCACAGCGGCAACGTATGAGTACGAGCCGAAGACTCCGGAGAAAATTGAACCGTTTACTGAGAGAATTACAGAAGAAGGCCTGAATCACGTCGTATCCCTGATTCAGGAGTCGAAACGCCCGTATATTTTCGTGGGCGGCGGCAGTATCATCTCCGGCGCGTCCGAGGAAGTGCGCGAACTGGCACACCGCATCCAGGCACCGGTCTGCGACACCCTGATGGGAAAAGGTGCGTTCCCGGGAACGGATGAGCTGTACACCGGCATGCTCGGTATGCACGGAACGAAAACATCGAACTACGGCGTGACAAAGTGCGATCTGCTGATCGTGCTCGGCGCAAGATTCTCCGATCGTGTCACCGGAAACGCTGCAAAATTTGCCAATAACGCAAAAATCGTTCAGATCGATGTGGATGCGGCAGAAATCAACAAGAATGTTGTTGTCGAGTCGAGCATCATCGGAGACGTCAAAGAGGTCTTAAAACGGCTGAATGCGAAGCTGGTGCCGATGCACCACGATGAGTGGATTGCAAAGATCAGGGAAATGAAAGAAAAATATCCGTTAAAGCATGAAGAGGGGCTTACCGGACCGTATGTGATCGAGGAGATCTATAAGGCAACGGACGGACAGGCAATTATCACAACGGATGTCGGACAGCATCAGATGTGGGCGGCGCAGTATTACCGTTATACGAGCCCGAGAACGCTTCTGACCTCCGGCGGTCTTGGAACGATGGGATTCGGTCTTGGAGCAGCCATGGGCGCAAAAATGGGACGCCCGGACAAAACGGTCATCAACGTCGCAGGTGACGGCTGTTTCCGTATGAACATGAATGAGCTGGCAACACTTTCCAGACACAACATTCCGGTCATCGAGGTTGTTGTCAACAACCACGTACTCGGCATGGTACGCCAGTGGCAGACGCTGTTCTACGGAAAACGGTATTCCAATACCGTTCTCCAGGATCAGGCAGACTTTGTCAAGGTTGCTGAGGCGCTCGGCGTAAAGGGCATCCGCGTGACGAAAAAAGAGGAGATGGGTCCTGCCATCCGTGAGGCAATTGAGGGCGGAAAACCGGCGCTCATCGATGTCTGGATCGACTGTGACGAAAAAGTATTCCCGATGGTACCGGCAGGAGCTCCGATTGAGGATGTCTTCGATGCAGAGGATCTGGCAAAAAAGGAACAAGAAAAGGATTGACAGATTTCTGACAAAGAGGTATCATGGTTTCAACGTGGTAAAGCAATACCGTATTACCGCACGAATCGCACAGATGTGATTACAATGGAAACCATCGGTCTACTATCGGTGGTTTCCTAGTAAGATAAAGTAACACCAGGGGCAAAAGTTCGAAAGTCTGACGCAAGCAAAGCTTACAGGAAGATTTTTGAACTTGGGACCCGCAAAATATGAGTAAGTAGCCATTTTTCGGAGAAAAATGAGCGGAGTACGAATATTTTGCAGATTACGGGAGCACGAAGTGCGGAGTAATCTGGTGCAGAAAAGAGAAACAGGAGGATGAGAAAAATGAGCAGAGTCTATAATTTTTCCGCAGGACCGGCGGTCCTGCCAGAGGAAGTGTTAAAAGAAGCCCAGGAGGAAATGCTGGATTACCGCGGATGCGGCATGTCCGTCATGGAGATGAGCCACCGTTCCAAAGTATTCCAGAACATCATCGATGAGGCAGAAGCAGATCTTCGTGATCTGATGGGAATCCCGTCAAATTACAAAGTTCTGTTTCTCCAGGGCGGTGCATCCCTGCAGTTTTCCATGATCCCGATGAACCTGATGAAAAACGGTGTCGCAGATTACATCGTAACAGGCCAGTGGGCAAAGAAAGCATACGCAGAGGCACAGAAATACGGAAAGGCAAACAAAATTGCCTCCTCTGAGGATAAAACATTTTCCTACATCCCGGACTGCAGCGATCTTCCGATCAGCCCGGATGCCGACTATGTTTATATCTGCGAAAACAACACCATTTACGGTACCAAATACAAAAAACTGCCGAATACCAAGGGCAAAACCCTGGTGGCAGACGTCTCCTCCTGTTTCCTCTCCGAACCTGTCAATGTCTCTGATTACGGCATCATCTACGGCGGTGTCCAGAAAAACATCGGACCTGCCGGAATGGTGATCTCCATTATCCGCGACGATCTGATCACTGACGATGTCCTGCCGGGAACACCGACCATGATGAAATTCAAGACACACGCAGACGCAGGCTCCCTGTACAATACACCGAACTGCTACTGCATCTACATGTGCGGCAAAGTCTTCAAATGGCTGAAGAAAATGGGCGGCCTGGAAGTTATGAAACAGCGCAACGAAGAAAAAGCAAAACTTCTGTACGATTTCCTGGATCAGAGCAAGCTCTTCAAAGGAACCGTCGTACCGGAAGACCGTTCTCTGATGAACGTTCCGTTTATCACCGGAAATGCAGATCTGGATGCAAAATTCGTCAAAGAGTCCAAAGAAGCCGGACTTGAGAACCTGAAAGGCCATCGTACCGTCGGCGGTATGCGTGCAAGCATCTACAATGCAATGCCGAAAAAAGGCGTAGAAACACTCGTAGCCTTCATGAAAAAGTTCGAGGAGGAAAATCTCTAATGTTTCAGTATCATTGCTTAAATCCGATTGCAGGCGTAGGCCTTGCAAACTTTAATGAAAACTATCAGCAGATCGAGAGCCTGGAGGGAGCCGATGCGGTTCTCGTCAGAAGTGCAGCCATGCACGGCATGGAGCTGCCGAAGAGCCTCCTCGCTGTAGCAAGAGCAGGAGCCGGCGTCAACAACATTCCGCTTACCGACTGCGCAGAGCAGGGTATCGTGGTCTTCAATACACCGGGAGCCAATGCAAACGGTGTCAAAGAGCTCGTGCTTGCCGGCATGCTGCTGGCATCCCGTGATATCGCAGGCGGTATCGAATGGGTGAAGAGCGACAAAGAAGATGGCGACATCGCAAAGACAGCAGAAAAACAGAAAAAGAAATTTGCCGGCTGTGAGATCAGCGGAAAAAAACTCGGTATCATCGGACTTGGCGCGATCGGACAGCTTGTAGCAAATGCAGCGACGCACCTTGGCATGGAAGTATACGGATATGATCCATACATCTCCGTCGATGCAGCATGGAACCTGTCCCGCGACATCCATCACATCCAGAATGTAGAAGATATCTATCGCACCTGCGATTATATCACCATCCATGTGCCGCTTTTGGACAGCACAAAGGGCATGATCAACAAAGCAGCAATCGATGAGATGAAAGACGGCGTGGTTCTTCTGAACTATGCAAGAGATCTTCTCGTTGACGAGGATGCTGTTCTCGCGGCTTTAAAGGCCGGAAAAATGAAGAAATATGTGACCGACTTTGCAAATCCGAAGGTAGTCGGTGCAGAGGGAACGATCGTTACCCCGCACCTTGGAGCATCCACCAAAGAATCCGAGGACAATTGTGCTGTGATGGCAGTCAAGGAAATCCGTGATTTCCTTGAGAACGGAAACATCAAAAACTCCGTCAACTTCCCGAACTGCAGCATGGGCGTATGCACAGGCGCAGGCCGTGTGACGATCTGCCACAAGAATATCCCAGGTATGCTGGGAGCCTTCACAACCGTTATGGGTAATGCGGATGTCAACATCAGCGATATGACAAACAAAGGTAAAGGCGATTACGCTTACACGATGATGGATCTGGAAAGCGAAGCAACCGAGGAGATGGTAAAGGCCCTCGAAGCAGTTGATGGTGTATTAAAGGTTCGTATCATTCAATAAAGAGAATCAAAGAAAATCCAAAAGTGACAGGAAAAGGCGGTGCCCGAAAACAGGGGCACCGCCTTTTCTTGTCAAGAACGGCAGAAGTTACTGCTGTTTGACTTCCTTTGGGTAAAGAATAGCACAAAAAAGAGAACTGCCCTGGGACAGTTCTCTTTGCCTGTAATGTATGGTTACGAAAAGATTTTCAGATCCGTTTCCAGACGGCTCCGCCGCGTACATCGGTAACTTCAATGCCCTGTGCTTTCAGATCGTCACGGATCTTATCTGCTTCCGCAAAGTTTTTGGCTTTCTTTGCTTCATATCGTTTTAAAACGAGCGCATCAATTTCCGGATCTCCCTCGCCGGTAATCTGATAACCGGATGCGGTGGAAGCGAAAGTAGTCTTTACGGCCTCTTTTCTCTTTTCCTCTGCATGGGAGAGGAGTGCAAGACCGAGCACCTGATCGAAATTGTCGAGAAGAGCCAGCTTTGTTGCATCGTTCATATCTGCCTTTAAGACATCATACAGCGTTGTGATGGCAAGCGAAGTATTGAGGTCAGCGTCGAGTGCTTTCTGGAATTTTTCTTTTAAAACACTCATGGAAGCTTCATCGACGGATCCGTTCTCCGGATTTAAAGCGGCGATACGGGCAATCAGCTTGTCGTAGGCAATTTTTGCGTTGTCCAGGTTCTCCCATGTAAACACAAGCGCTTTACGGTAATGGGACTGCAGGCAGAAGAAACGGTAGACGAGCGGATCGTAGCCTTTTTCTTCCAGAAGAGAAACCGTCAGGAACTCACCTTTTGATTTCGACATTTTTCCGGTCGAGGTATTCAGGTGATGTACATGGAACCACTGCGGGCACCATGCATGGCCAAGGTAGCTTTCGGACTGCGCAATCTCGTTGGTGTGGTGCGGGAATGCATTGTCTACGCCGCCGCAGTGCAGGTCAAGGTATTCGCCATTGTATTTCATGGAGATACCGGAGCACTCGATGTGCCATCCCGGATAACCGACGCCCCATGGAGAATCCCATTTGAGCGCCTGGTTCTCGAATTTTGATTTGGTAAACCAGAGAACGAAATCGTTTTTGTTGCGTTTGTTGGTATCTTCCTCTACGCCCTCGCGGACACCAACGGCAAGATCATCCTCATCGTGGTCGTTGAATACATAGTAGTGGTCGAGACGGCTGGTGTCAAAGTAAACATTTCCGCCGGCAAAGTAAGCGTAGCCGGTGTCCATCAGTTTTTCAATGATTTTGATATATTCGTCAATGCATCCCGTTGCCGGCTGTACGACATCCGGGCGCCTGATGTTCAGCTTTTTGCAATCCGCAAAGAATGCATCGGTGTAATACTGTGCGATTTCCATGACTGTTTTGTGCTCGCGCTTTGCACCTTTGACCATCTTGTCCTCGCCGGTGTCCGCATCGGAGCTTAAATGGCCGACATCGGTGATGTTCATGACACGGTTGACGTCGTAGCCTTCATAGCGGAGTGCCTTTTCCAGGACATCCTCCATAATATAACTGCGCAGGTTTCCGATGTGCGCAAAATGATAAACGGTAGGTCCGCAGGTGTACATTTCTACACGGCCCGGTGTGTGTGTCAGGAATTCAGCTTTTTTATGGGTTGCAGAATTATAAAGATACATAAAAGAAGTCTCCTTTTTTCTTTTCGTGCGGATACGGATGCAGAAGTGATGATACACAAGAAAGCAAAAAAGCAAAAAAGCGTCTGCTGTATCCGACAAGGATATCAGAGACGCCGCGTGCGGTGCCTGTTTTCCGTGTACTGCACTGGTTCCTTATTAAAATTAATATTAGCAGGATTTTTTTTTGCTGTCAATAGTCCGGAGACTGTCGAAGACAAAAAGTAAGAAAGTGATTTCGGTGTGAGCGGTCTTCATGGAAGGCTTTGCTTTGTAAAAGAAGGAAACGAAAGTAAAAAACGAAAGTAAAAAACAGTATGACGCTCTTAAATAAGAAGAAATGTGATTTTCAGAAGTCTGTTTTTGCGTCCGGCAGGATTCTTTCCCGGAGCAAAATCTGAAACAAATACAAAAAGACAGTGCTGCAGAACGCAAATGGAAAGAAACAATTATTTGTGTAATCTTTTTTTATTATAAAACCGAAGAATACAGGAAAATAGAAAAACAGCATCAGAACAATACCCAAAAAGAGGAAAATAGAGGATTTTGATGACTTTAAATGCAGTTTATACACTTTTCTCCTGCATCGGATATTGACAAACAGAGAGAGTTCTGGTTATAATGAACCCAGTTGTTTTTGGACAAACGGACAAATGTACGGGCATGAGGGATGAAGAAAACAAATCTTGTTGGACGCATCTCCTTTTTGTACTATTCGTTTTGATGTGGTAAAGTGCCAAAATGAAAAACGGTGGAATGGCGAAGCCGTTCCGGCAAATGTCCGGATGATGCAAAAACAACGCGAATCCATGAAAGGAGTTAGGAAGAAATTATGAAAAGAAAAATTGTAAGCGCATTACTTGTTATGAGTATGACTGCAAGCCTGGTTGCCTGCGGAAATTCCGGCAGCGGAAGTTCTGATCCGGCAGATGAGAGTGTAAGCGTAAGCAGCAGCGCGTCTTCCGAAAGTGATGCAAGCGCATCTGCAAGCAGTGAGAGTGAAGCCGAGGCAGAGGAATCCGAAATGCCGGAAGGATACGATGAGACCAGCACAGAGCTCTATAATGAGGCACTGGGCGATTTCAACGATGCACTTGCTACTGCAAAGGAAGCAGAAACGGTGGATGAGAGATATGCCCTGATGGCAGTTGCCGAGGGAAAACTGATGGAGTCTGCCATGATGTACCCGCTCACCTCAAAAGGTGGTATGTACGCTATGTACAGAATGGCTCCGCGCACTAAAGACTATACCCTTTGGGGAAGCGATACGGACCGTTATCATCAGTATGTTGTAACAACTGACTTTATCAAAGCAGAAGATTACAACGAGATGAGAGCAAAATGGGATGAGCTCAAAGGAACAGGAACCTATGAGAGCTGGGTAAAAGAATATCTGGCAGGAAAAGGTTACACCTTAAAAGACAGCTTCTCCATGCCGTATCCGAGCGATCCGGTAACATGGGACGGACTTGCAACTTCCCGTGCGGCAGATACCGATGCGATCATCAATACCTATGACGGACTGATGGAGTACGATGTAGAGGGAACTCTGCAGCCGGCACTGGCAGAATCCTATGAAGTATCCGATGACGGACTGACCTATACCTTCCACCTTCGTAAAGATGTAAAATGGACCGATTCCCAGGGACGTGAAGTGGATACTGTAAAAGCAGATGACTTCGTGGCCGGAATGCAGCATATGTGTGATGCACAGGGCGGTCTGGAATACCTGGTACAGGGCGTGATCAAAAACGTATCCCAGTACATCAGCGGCGAAATTACCGATTTCGACGAGGTTGGTGTGAAAGCAGTAGATGATTATACCGTAGAGTACACACTTGAGGAGCCATGCAGCTACTTCGAGACTATGCTCGGTTACACCATCTTCATGCCGATGAGCAGAAGCTACTATCAGTCCCAGGGCGGTAAATTTGGTGCTGAGTATGATTCCTCCGCAGCAGATTATCAGTACGGAAAAGATTCCAACTCGATCGCATACTGCGGACCGTACCTGGTAACCAACGCTACAGCTAAAAATACCATCGTATTTAAACTGAGCGATTCTTACTGGAACAAAGACAACGTAAACATTAAAACCCTGACCTGGCTGTACAATGACCAGTCTGATGTTACCAAAATGTACACAGATGCAAAAGCAGGTACCGTTGACTATGTAAACCTGAACACCTCCACCATGGAGACAGCAAAATCCGAAGGTCTGTACGACCAGTACGCAGTAGTCTCAGATACCGACGCTACTTCCTTCATGGGATTTTACAATATCAACCGTACTGCGACTGCAAATGCCAACGACGGAACAACAGCAAAGACTACAAAGTCTGACGAAGAAATCCAGAGAGCGAACAAAGCGCTGCAGAACGTTCACTTCAGAAGAGCGATCAGCTTTGCGGCAGATCGTGGCGCTTACAATGCACAGCAGGTTGGCGAGGATCTGAAATATACTTCTCTTAGAAATACCTTTACCCCGGGATATTTCGTAAGCCTGTCAAAAGACACTACCATTCAGATCAACGGAACCGACACAACCTTCCCGGCAGGCACCTACTATGGTGAAATCGTACAGAAACAGATCGACGCCGATGGCGTGAAGATCAAAGTATGGGATGCCGAAAACAAGACCAGCGATGGTTTTGATGGATGGTACAATCCGGAAAACGCAGTAGAAGAACTGAATACCGCAATCGAGGAGCTCGCAGAAGAAGGCATCACCATCGATGAGAGCAACCCGATCCAGATTGAGTATCCATATCCGTCTGCAGTAGAAGTTTACACCAACAAAGCAAACTCCTACAAGAAATCAGTAGAGGCTGCCCTTGGCGGAAAAGTTGTGATCAATCTGGTTGATGCCGTAGATGTGGATGGATGGTACTATGCAGGATACTATGTAAACTATGGTTATGAACAAAACTACGACGTATATGATGTCTCCGGATGGAGTCCGGACTTTGGTGATCCGTGCTCTTATCTGGATACCATGCTTCCGGACTATGAAGGATACATGACCAAATGTTTCGGTATCTTCTAATTTTTGAAAAGTAAAAATTGGAAAGACCAGAACAGTTGAAAGCCAATGAATAAACCGGCAGGGGGATGGGGACAAAAAAAGCCATTCCCCTGTCATATTGTGTTAAGGAATGAGAGAATATGACAAAATATCTTTTTAAGCGTTTGTTGCATGGCCTTGTTTCCGTAGTAATCGTCGTTGGATGCGTTATGACTATGATCTATTCTCTGATGGACCGAAATCTGATTTTCGCACAGGATACCACCTATTCCCATCAGAGCAATAACCAGAAAAAGGTGTACAAATATCAGAAGTGGGAGACATACGGATATCTTGATTATGTAACCTATGCAGATTATTTGAACGCTCTCAAAGCAAAAGGCGAAATTGACGAGGATACGAGATCCAAAGCAGTAGCATTCGGAAGAACGAAAGACCAGGATTCAGAACTGGTATCTGAATATGTAAAGGAATTTACAGCTTATTATAAAGCAAAAGGTTACACCGTAAGAAGATACGACGCGATCATGATGGGCAAGAAAAAATATGCCAACGGCGGACAGCAGCAGCTGTTTGCGTACAAGGATATTCCGCTTGCAACGCGTCTCGGAAAATATTTTTCCGGTTTGATTGACATCGACAGCATTCACGATGCTGCAAAGGTAGAAGGTAAGAGGGGGATTACATTTACCTTACACGATCCGGTATATGGGGGAAAGAAATTTTCACCGGCCATCATGGGAAATGGCACAACACACAAGTACCTGATGTACTTTGACTCAAAATTCCCATATTTCCATCAGAATATAATCACCATAAATTTAGGAAAGTCCTATTCCGTAAATGAGGGTGTGGATGTAGCACTGACCATGACCCGCGCACAGGGATCCTACGTAAAATCGGAGATTACCTATCCAAGCGGTCTGGTGGAATACAGTGCAGACGATCTGCACAGCGCAACGTATATGAACGAATCTCAGGATGCAAGCGCTGTTCATTCCGATCGGTTCACAGATGACTATACCAACGTGGATACAGTTAAGAGTGGTAAATCAAAAATCGGCTATTCCTTTGTGATCGGTATCATTGCCGTGATTCTTTCCTATCTCATCGCAGTGCCGCTTGGCATTCTGATGGCGAGAAAGAAAGACAAACTGGTTGACCAGCTTGGAACCATCTATATTGTATTTATTATAGCAGTACCTTCACTGGCCTATATCTTCCTGTTTAAGGCAATCGGAGGAAAAATTGGTCTGCCGACCACCTTTGACATGGATTCGAAGAGCAAGCTGATGTATATTCTGCCGATCGTTTCCCTGGCACTGCCGCAGGTGGCAAACCTGATGAAATGGCTGCGTCGATACATGATCGACCAGATGAACTCCGATTACGTAAAATTCGCAAGATCCGGTGGTCTGACAGAGGGAGAAATCTTTACGAAACACATTTTGAAGAATGCAGCGATTCCGATCGTGCAGGGTGTTCCGGCGAGCGTACTGTTCGCACTGACCGGAGCCATCATCACCGAGCGTGTGTACGTAGTACCTGGTGCCGGTAATCTGCTGACGGAAGCAATCAGCAAATATGACAATGGTGTTATCGTAGGTGTTACACTGTTCTACGCAGTGCTCTCCGTTATTTCCATCATCCTGGGCGATGTTTTGATGTCCATGGTGGATCCGCGAATCTCATTCTCAACGAAAGACAGGTAGGGACTTATGAATTATGATTTAGATAAATTCGGTCTGTCTGAGGAAGAACTGTTTTCTCCTGTAGATAACAGCAGTTTGGAGTCTGAGAAAATTACGGCTCCGAGATATTCCTACTGGCATTCCGTGTTCCGCGTATTTTTTAAGAAAAAAATCAACATTGCCGTACTTTGCCTCCTGGGTGTGATTCTGCTGATGACGTATGTGTATCCGCTCTTTGTGGAGTACGACCGTTTCGCCAATCTGATGAACGGCGCGACAAAACATCTGTCTCCAGGCAAAGCCTTGCAGCAGCTTGGATTCAATATTCACTGGATTTTAGGATCCGGTGCTTCCGGACAGTCAACCTTTGATGCTGTCTGGTTTGGTTCCAGAATTTCAGTTTCCCTGGCATTTATCTGTGCGCTCATCAACCTTTCGATTGGTGTGATTGTCGGATCTGTATGGGGATTTTCGAAGAAGGTTGATGTCTTCATGATGGAGGTTTACAACATCATCGGAAATATTCCGTATGTACTTCTGATCTCCGTCCTGGTGCTTATCTTTTCTCCGAGCTTCTGGACTATGGTATTTGCACTGACCGTTACCGGATGGCTTGCCATCGCGTACTTTATCCGTACGCAGGTCGTTATCATCCGTGACAGAGAGTATAATCTGGCATCAAAATGTCTCGGAACCTCTATTTTCCGCATTGCGATGAAGAATATTCTTCCGTTTATGACATCTGTCATTGTTACTCTGGCGGCAACTGAGATTCCGTCCTACATCTCTTACGAGGTGTTCCTGGCTTACATCGGTATGGGACTTTCTGACATGTCTCTGGGAAGACTGATCTATGAGGCTGAGGGTGCCATGCTGACACCGGGATGGGGATTCGAGTTCTGGAGTCCGGTTGTTGTCGCTTCAATCATCACCGTAGTATTATATGTAGTTGGACAGAACCTTGGAGATGCGTCCGACCCGAGAACACATATGTAGGAAGGAAAGCCGCATGGAAGATAAAAAAGTATTATTATCGATTAAGGACTTACAGGTAAAATTCCGTGTCCGCGGCCGTATCCTGACGGCAATCCGGGGCGTAACGCTGGATATTTACGAGAATGAGTCCATTGCTATCGTAGGAGAGTCCGGTGCCGGTAAATCCGTATTCACAAAAGCGTTTGCGGGCATGCTGGACAGCAACGGCTTCATTGACCAGGGAGATATCATTTTCAACGATGCCGAGCTGAGCGATACCGTTGTGCCGCTGAACTCTTATGCGAAAAAGACCATCGCATCCACCTGGGAAAAACTGAATGAGTATTCCAAACTGGAATATGGTTCAGAAGTATTTCTGAAAATGAAGGCGCTGGAGCAGGAAAAAGAAGAAAAAATGACGCTGAGCGAGGAAGAGCGTGAGAAAGCAGATGCTGAAATCAAGGAACTTGTAATAAAGAGAACCGAACTTTTCAACTATAAGCAGACACTCGATACTTCCAAAGAAAAAGCGAAAATCAAAGAGACATCTGCCGAGATTTCCAGACTGGATGGAGAGATCAAGGCTCTGCAGAAAGCAAAAGAGGAAAAAATCAAGGCACACAAACAGGCTGCCATGAACGATACGGCCTACAATCAGGCGTATGAGGCAAAGATGGCAGAGTACAAAAAAGAGTATGCCGGCCTGACAGCAAAAGAAATTACGGACGAGACAAGAAAGAGAAATGAGATTCTTGCCAAAGAGATCTATCTTTCTGTTGGACGTTACAAACTGCGCAAAAAAGTCCGCATGATCAAAAAGCTGCACGAGGCATTCAAAGCTGCAATGGAGCGCGGTGTGGATCTGAACGATGAGCAGAAGCGAAACGGCGTTTTTGACCAGGCTACCTTCCGCGTACGCTATCTGGATGAGACACCGGAGCAGCTCCACGGAACCTGCATCATCAACCTGGCAAAAATCCAGGACCCGAATGACTGGGGCCAGATCCGTGGTAAGAAAATTGCAACCGTATTCCAGGACCCGATGACTTCCCTGAACCCGATCATCACGATCGGAAAACAGATCACTTCTGTTATTATGAAACATCAGGATGTCAGCGAGGTGGAAGCGAGAGCACAGGCGCTTGAGCTGATGGAAAAGGTTGGTATTCCGAACGCAGAGCAGCGTTTCGATGATTATCCGTTCCAGTATTCCGGCGGTATGAGACAGCGTATCGTTATCGCGATTGCACTTTCCTGCCGTCCGAAGATCCTCATCTGCGATGAGCCGACAACTGCGCTGGACGTTACGATTCAGGCACAGATCCTGAAGCTGATCAAGGATCTTCAGAAAGAGTACAACTACACTATCGTGTTTATTACCCACGACCTTGGTGTCGTAGCGAATATCGCAGACCGTGTTGCCGTTCTGTACGCAGGACAGATCATCGAGTTTGCAAACGTAGAAGAGCTATTCTACGATCCGCGCCATCCGTACACCTGGGCGCTGCTTTCTTCCCTGCCGCAGCTTGCGGAGCGGAATACAAAGCTGTTCTCAATTACCGGTACCCCGCCGTCTCTGTATAATAAAATTATCGGAGATCCGTTTGCGCCGCGTAACCAGTACTGTCTGAAAATCGACACACTGGAAGAACCGCCGATGTTCAAGGTAACGGATACCCATTACGCCAAAACCTGGCTGCTGGATCCGAGAGCACCAAAGACGGAGAAGCCGGAGGCAATCCAGAATATTCACGAAAAATTATTAAAAGCATACAACTTATAGGAGAGTTTGAAAGTGTCTACAAAGCAGGAAAGCAAGACCACTGTTTCGCATCTGCCGGAGCATGGTCCGATTGACGAAAACGGAAGAGAAATCTTACTGCAGGTAAAAAATGTAGATATCACTTTCGGCAAGGGCGATGACGCAGTCAAAGCGGTAAAAAATGCTTCTTTTGACATCTACAAGGGAGAGACCTTCTCCCTCGTAGGCGAGTCCGGTTCCGGAAAGACAACGATTGGCCGTGCGGTCATCCGTGTCAACCCGTGTTCCGCAGGAGAGATCCTGTATAAGGGCGTTAAAATTTCCGGCAAGATTCCGCATTCCCTGGACCGGGAGGTTATCCGAAACATTCAGATGGTATTCCAGGATCCTGCCGCATCGTTAAATGAGCGTGCGACGGTCGATTACATCGTATCCGAGGGTCTTTACAACTTCCATCTGTACGAGAACGAGGCAGACCGTGTGAAAAAGGTAGAGAACATGATCAACGAAGTTGGTCTTCTGCCGGAGCACCTGACCCGTTACCCACATGAGTTCTCCGGCGGACAGCGCCAGCGTATCGGTCTGGCCCGTGCCATGGTTATGGAGCCGGAGCTGGTTGTAGCCGATGAGCCGATCTCCGCACTGGACGTATCGATCCGTGCCCAGGTCCTCAATCTGCTGAAGAAATTCCAGAGAGAAAAACAGGTTACTTATCTGTTTATCGCCCATGACCTTTCCATCGTACGGTTCATTTCCGACCGTATCGGTGTTATCTACAAAGGAAATATCGTAGAGGTTGCGGACGCAGAGGAGCTGTTCAACTTCCCGCTGCATCCATACACCCATTCCCTGATCTCTGCGATCCCGATTCCGGATCCGCAGCTTGAGAAGAACAAAGTGCTGTACACCTACGATCCGTCCATTCACGATTATTCCGTGGACAAACCGGAGTTCGTGGATATCGGACACAACCACTTTGTATACGGAAACAAGAAAGAGATCGAAGAGTACAAGGCACTCCGTGAAAAGGGAGAGCCGCTGCAGCCGATCACCATCAGAAAGCCTGGCGAGAAAGTAAAAGAGGAGAACCACGAGGTTCATCTTTCCAAGGCAGAAGATGAGTTCCTGAAAACTCCGGTTCACGATACCGGAAGCATCTGGTACAAAGTGCTGTCGTTCTTCTTCCCGATCATCGGTATTATCGCAGCAATGGTATACAAAAAGAAACAGTACTATCACAACTATAAAGCATGTAAGCAGGGCGCGCTGTACGGATTCGCCGTACTGGCCGTGATTCTCCTGATCTTTATCATTGCATTGATATTGGTTGTCCTATAGCAGACTGTGAAAAACAAAGCAGTGTCAGAATCGAAAGTCTTTTGATTCCGGCGCTGCTTTTTTTGTGCCGTTTTACTTGACGGGAGACATATTTTCTGGGACAATAAAACACAGTGCGAATGAAGGGGAGAACTTAAAGTAAGAGGAGTAAAAGAATGGGAAGAACAGTAAAAGATCCAAACAGACGGCAGCCGAAGCCGGTGCAGAAAGTTCAGCTCTCTGAAAAGAATGTCGGACGGCGCATCGTGCTTGTGGTACTGTTTCTGGCGATCGGATCCGGTTTTCTGGTGTATGGTTTTATGAATTTTCTGCGCGGCGATTCCGGCTGGCGCGAAATCAGCGTGAAGGCGGGCTCGGAGCTGAACTGCAGCGAGGATTTCACACTGAAATATAATGTCGGTGCAGGCGGCGTATCGGCGGGTGGGGAGGCAAAGGCACTCTCGCTGATTTATACCGATGCGGCGGTGAAGGGCTACCGGCTTTTCAATATCGACGAGAGTTTCGATGATGTGACAAACCTGTACGATATCAACCGGCATCCAAACGAAGTGATGACGGTAGATCCGGTTTTGTACGATGCCCTGAAAAAAGTATCCGATGCCAACTGCCGGGAAATCTATCTGGGACCGCTGTACGCGTCACTGGAAAATCTCTGCATGAGCAATGATGATGCGGTCGCAGCACAGTTCGATCCGGAGAAGGATGATGATGCGGCAGAGGAAGCGGCAGCCGTCGCAGCCTTTGCGCAGAACCCGGATGACATTTCCATGGAATTCCCGGGAGAAAACCAGGTCTGTCTGCATGTGTCGGATGCGTATCAGGCATATGCCGCAGAGATGGGCTACACGGCGTATCTCGACTTTTTCTGGATGAAAAATGCTTTTTTGATTGACTATCTGGCGGACACGATCCGCGGCGAGGGCTATCAGCTCGGCATTATTTCCAGCAAGGACGGATTTGTGCGCTGTCTCGATGAAACAGGGGAAAAAGAGTACCAGTACCCGCTGTACCATCTTTCCGGGAATGAAATTCAGTCACATGGAACGATGACGTACGAGGGACCGAAAAGCATCGTATTTTTCCACGCTTACCAGGCGGGCAGTCCCGATACGTATCGCTATTACCAGTATCAGGACGGAACGATGCGCACGCCGTATCTTAGCGCGTCAGACGGAAAAGACCACACGGCAGCATCTGAACTGCTTGTCTATTCCGGTGAATATGGCTGTGCTGATACGCTGCTTGCAGCATTTTTCGATTATCAGGCCGAATCGCTTTCCGGGGAGTCCCTGAAAACACTGGCTTCACAGAAAATTTACAGTGTCTGGTTTGAGAACAATGAGATTCAGACCACAGACGAAAAGTTTTCCGCGACAGCGGTGAATAAATAAAAAAACAGAATAAAAAAACAAACCAGATTTGCATTGTACAATCGCGGTTAGGATGGTAGAATAAAATCAGAATTTGAAAAATCATTTCCACAATCTGCAAGCCCCACTTCGCGATCTGTTTTGACCTTATCCGGTTGCTGCAGACCGTTTGGGCTGAAAATGGGACTCGCAGCTCACGAAAAGCTTTTTTCAAACACGCTCTGGCATGAATGAGTGCTTTTTTATGCGATTTTGTATGGGGGAAGCAGCAGCGAGAGCACGTAAAATAAATAAGGAGGGGTTACAATTTTGAAAATGGAAGAAAAATTATACGATTATATGGATTGGGCAGAGATTGAAGCTGTGGTCTATTCTGAGGAGAATCATCCAAGAGATATCTTAGGACCGCGCGTAACGGAGGATGGTGTTTTGATCCAGGCATTTTTCCCCGGGGCAACCCGCGCAGCCGTACATACGATCCGCGACGGAAAACAGACTGAAATGGTCTGCGAGGATGAAGCAGGATTTTTCGCTGTTCTGCTTCCGGGGAAAAAAATTCCGTCCTATACGCTGATCTATTGGGATGGCGACGGAAACCAGATGGAGCATTACGATCCATACGCCTATCCGATGCAGTTCACCGAGCAGGAACAGAAACAGTTTGAAAATGGCATCTGCTATTCGATCTATGAGAAGCTGGGTGCACATCCGGTAAAAATCGACGGCGTCAGTGGTGTTTACTTCGCAGTCTGGGCACCGAATGCGATCCGTGTCAGCGTTGTCGGGAACTTCAATAACTGGGACGGAAGAGCATATCAGATGAATCTTCTGGAGTCCGGGATCTACGAACTCTTTATTCCGGGTGTCCGCGCGGGCGACATCTATAAGTACGAAATCAAGGCCAGGGGCGGTCTGACGTATCTGAAATCGGATCCGTACGCAAATGCGGCACAGCTGCGCCCAAACAATGCAAGTGTTGTGTTTGACCTTGGAAAATATGCCTGGCAGGATGAGAACTGGATGAAGAAGCGTGGTGTCACACAGGGCGACAAAGCGCCGATCTCTGTTTATGAAGTGCATCTTGGCTCCTGGAAAAAACCGGACGATGGACGTGAATTTTATAACTACCGCGAGATTGCTCCGATGCTGGCCTCTTACGTCAAAGAGCTCGGCTACACCCATGTAGAACTGATGCCAGTGATGGAGCATCCTCTTGACGAGTCCTGGGGGTATCAGGTAACGGGCTATTATGCACCGACAGCACGTTACGGAACGCCGGATGACTTCCGCTATTTTATGGATACGATGCATCAGAATGACATTGGTGTCATTCTCGACTGGGTACCGGCACACTTCCCACGTGATACTTTCGGACTTTCTGCGTTTGACGGAACGTGTCTGTACGAGCATTTTGACCCGAGACAGGGATCCCATCCACACTGGGGCACGCTGATTTACAATTACGGCAGACCGGAAGTAAAGAACTTCCTGATCGCCAATGCTCTTTTCTGGGCAAAAGAGTATCATGTCGACGGAATCCGTATGGATGCGGTTGCTTCGATGCTGTATCTTGATTATGGCAAGCAGGACGGGGAGTGGGTCGCAAATATCTACGGCGGAAATGAGAACCTTGAGGCGATCGAATTTTTAAAACATCTGAACTCCATCTTCAAAAAAGAGTTCCCGGATGCACTTCTGATTGCAGAGGAATCGACCGCATGGCCGAAGGTGACGGGAGACCTAGACGATGAAGGCCTTGGCTTCGACTACAAGTGGAATATGGGCTGGATGAATGATTTTACGGAATATATGAAATATGATCCGGTATACCGCGGTGCGCATCATGATCAGCTGACATTTTCTATGGTATACGCTTACTCGGAGAAATTCATGCTGAGTCTGTCACACGATGAAGTGGTTCACCTGAAAGGGTCTATGTATACCAAAATGCCGGGTACACCGGAACAGAAAATGGCAAACCTCCGTCTGGCGTACGCTTATCAGATGGTGCATCCCGGAAAGAAGCTTCTCTTTATGGGTCAGGAATTCGGACAGGAAAAAGAGTGGAATGAGAAACAGCCCCTGTCCTGGGAACTTTTGGAGGATAAGGAGCATCTGCAGTTAAAGAACTATATGGCAGCACTGCATGCGTTTTACAAGGCAAATCCGGCACTGTATCAGCTTGACGAAAAGCCGGAGGGCTTTGAATGGATCAATGGCATGGAGTGGGAGAAGAACCTTCTGATCTTTTTACGCAGGACGAAGAAGAAAGAAGATACACTGCTTGTCGTATGCAATTTCTCGAATGTCGAGTACGATGATTTCCGCATTGGTGTGCCGTATCCCGGAAAGTACAAAGAAATGTTCAACAGTGATGCAGAGGCCTATGGTGGAACCGGCGTTGGAAATCCACGTGTGAAAATGTCGAAAAAAACAGAGTGTGACGAGCGGAAAAATTCCATTACCGTGAAACTTGCACCGCTTTCTGTTCAGGTATTTTCATATACGAAGCCGGAGACGGGTGCTGCGAGCAATAAGCGTGCGAAAGCAAAAACTGCAGCAAAAGCGGCGACAGAGAAGAAAACCGGAAAGAATGTAAAATCGGCCGGGAAACCGGAAGAAGCAGTAAAAGTAAAGAAAACAACAAAGACTGCCGGAAAAACAGAGAAAAAAGTATCGGAAAAAACGGCGAAAAGAGCAGAGAAAAAGCAGGGAACCACGATTGCGACAGAGAAGGTAGAGAAAGCCGTAAAGCAGGCGATCGACAGCAAACCGGTGAAAACGGTGGAGCAGACGGTGGATAAGTTGGTAAAAGCCGGAAAATTCGCAGCGGCAGAGGCAGCAAAAGCCGTGGAAAAATACCGCGCCGCCGATCCGGAAAAGAAATCGGCTGCAAAGCCGGAAACTAAGCCGGGAACCAAGTCGGAAGCAAAATCAGAGGCAAAACCAGAGACAAAAACGAAAAAAAGCACAGGCATGAGTGAACTCGGCGAGGAGCTGCAGAGAAAATTCGAGACAGAGGAGAGATAACACATGGTGAATCTGACAGCGGCGGAACGCGTCTATGAATACTGGATCGACAAGTCCTCTTCGGCTGCCGATCTGGTGCTGAAGATCGTGTTTGCGGTAATCCTTTTTCTGGTTGCACGCAAACTGATCCTGTGGCTCTGTGGTCTGATCCGGAAAAACATGCGGCGTTTTCACACGGAGGAGGCTGTAGTCAGTTTTACCGTTTCCATGGTGAAATACAGTCTGAACACGCTGCTGGTGCTGACAATCATCGTGCAGCTCGGCATTGTGTCCGAAGCGTCGATTGCGGCAGCCATCGCCTCCGCCGGCGTTGCCGTATCCCTGGCACTGCAGGGCGGCCTCTCAAACTTTGCAGGCGGCGTGATGATTCTGCTGCTGAAACCATTTAAGGTCGGTGACTACATCATTTTTCCGGGCGAAGGTCAGGAGGGAACGGTTAAGAAGATTGAGATGTATTACACGACAATCAACAGCATCGACAACCGTACCATTATGATCCCGAACGCCAATCTGACGAACCACACCATCATCAACGTGACGGCGATGGACCGCAGAAAACTGGAGATCAAAGTCGGCATTTCTTATGAGTCCGATATTAGAAAAGCGAAGGACATCCTGCGCCGCCTCGTTGAGGAGGAGCCGCATTTTCAGTCGGAGGAACAGCAGTTTTTCGTAGATGAGCTGGGCGAGAGCGCGATTACGGTCGGTCTCCGCGCCTGGGTCGCAACGGAAAATTACTGGCCGGTCAAGTGGAAAATGAACGAGCGCATCAAGGAAGAATTTGATGCGGCAGGGATTTCTATTCCGTATAATCAGCTTGATGTCCATATCTGTCCGGGATCGGAGCGTAAATAAGTGGAAAAAACGTGATAAATAAGGGAAAAATTGCAATTAACCCTTGCAATTACGCAGAAAAGGTGCTATAGTAAAGCTGTTAATAAGTGACTGTTAAGGAGTGGACGATTTCGTCCACTCTTTCTTGTGTACAGGGAAATGAAAGAATTTTTCAGAAGTTTCCCTAAATCAAAAAAGGTGGTGAGGATTTGAGCAGAAGAGAAGAATACGAACAGAAGGCAGAAGAACTGATCACTCCGATTGTAGAAGCCAATGGTTTTGAACTGGTGGATGTGGAATATGTCAAAGAGGGCGGTACCTGGTACCTGCGTGCTTACATCGACAAAGAAGGCGGAATTACCGTAGATGACTGCGAAATCGTCAGCCGTGCATTTTCTGACCGGCTGGACGCAGAGGACTTTATCGATGACGCCTATATCATGGAGGTCAGCTCCCCGGGTCTTGGACGTCCGTTGAAAAAAGAGAAGGACTACAAGAGAAGCATGGGAAAAGAACTGGAAATCCGGACATACCGTGCGATCGAGAGAAACCGGGAATTTTACGGAATACTCACCGCATATGATGATAACAGTGTGACCATTGAAGAGGAAGACGGCAACGAACGTGTATTCCAGAAAAGCGATATTGCATTGATCCGTTTAGCATTTGATTTCTAAACAGACGCAGATACAGGAGGAAAAGAGAAAAATGAATACAGAATTAATGGAGGCCCTTGAAGTTCTTGAGAAAGAGAAGAATATCAGCAAAGATACCCTGCTTGAGGCAATTGAGCAGTCGCTGATCCAGGCCTGTAAAAACCATTTTGGCAAAGCAGATAATGTAAAGGTAAGCATCAACGCCCAGACTGGTGATTTCAAAGTCGTAGCAGAGAAAACCGTTGTTGATCTGGTACAGGATCCGATCATGGAGATCGCCCTTTCCGATGCAAAACGTGCAGACTCCCGCTATGAACTCGGCGATATCGTTCCGGTAGAAATCAAATCCAAAGAGTTCGGCCGTATTGCAACCCAGAATGCCAAAAACGTCATTCTTCAGAAGATCCGTGAGGAAGAGCGTAAAGTTCTGTTTGATCAGTACTTCGAGAAAGAGCACGATGTGGTTACCGGTGTGGTACAGCGCTATGTAGGACGCAACGTCAGCATCAACCTCGGTAAAGTAGACGCTCTGCTGACCGAGAACGAGCAGGTCAAAGGCGAGAAATTTGAGCCGACCCAGCGTGTGAAAGTATACGTTCTGGAAGTAAAGAATACAACCAAGGGACCGAAGGTTATGGTATCCCGTACCCATCCGGAACTCGTAAAACGTCTCTTTGAGTCTGAGGTTTCCGAGGTTGCGGAAGGCATCGTAGAGATCAAGAGCATTGCCCGTGAGGCGGGAAGCCGTACAAAAATGGCAGTATGGTCCAATGATCCGAATGTCGATGCAGTCGGCGCATGCGTCGGTATGAACGGAAGCCGTGTCAACGCGGTTGTCAACGAGCTGAACGGCGAGAAGATCGACATCATCACATGGGATGAGAACCCGGCACTCCTGATCGAGAACGCACTGAGCCCGGCAAAAGTTATCTCCGTTATGGCAGACCCGGATGAGAAGACCGCAAAAGTGATCGTTCCGGATTACCAGCTTTCCCTTGCCATCGGTAAAGAGGGACAGAACGCAAGACTTGCCGCACGTCTGACCGGGTTCAAGATCGACATCAAGAGCGAGACCCAGGCACGCGAGGCAGGAGACTTCGACTACGTAGAAGAAGAGGAATACGAGGAAGAGGGCAATTACGATGAGTCCGCAGCAGAGGAGGAAACCATCTCTGCAGAAGAAGACTTCGACGAGAATGATGTAGAAACAGCAGAGAAAGCCGGAGACGAAGAGTAATTAAAATAAAAACAAAGGCGGGATGAGCATTTGAGTACAGTTCGTAAAGTGCCGCTGCGTAAATGCATTGGCTGCAATGAAATGAAAAACAAAAAAGAAATGATCCGCGTGGTGAAAACCACCGAAGGAACGATTGTTCCGGACACAACCGGAAGAATGAACGGACGCGGTGCTTATGTCTGCTCTCTGGAATGTCTGGGGAAAGCAATGAAAAACAAAGGACTTTCCCGTTCTCTGAAGGCAGAAATTCCATCAGAGGTTTATGAGCAGTTAAAGGAGGCATTTGCGAAGATTGAACAGTCAAAGTAAAGGATTATCCATGCTGGGCCTTGCCATGAAGGCGGGTAAGGTATCGAGCGGCGAATTTGCGACCGAGCAGGCCGTAAAGAGCGGCAGCGCATACCTTGTCATTCTGGCGGAAACGGCGTCGGCCAATACACAGAAGAAATTTCGCAATATGTGTGCATACTATAAAGTGCCATGCATTCTTTTTGGGGACAAAGAGCAGCTTGGAAGAGCCATCGGAAGAGAATACCGTTCTTCCCTTGCCGTATGTGAAGCGCATTTTGCAGAAAAAATAGCAGCATTGTTGGCAGAAGCGTAAGGCGTAAGGCCGGAAAGGTCGGTGGATGGATGCAGGAAACACGAAAACCGCAGAAAGAGGAGAAAAGATCATTGGAAAAGAAAGATACAGAAAATATGGAAATGAAGAAACCGGAAGAGCAGGCAAAACCGAAGAAAAAGAAAATTATTTCCGTTGTGCGTCCGCAGAACGCAACAAGTAAAGAAGCAAAAGAGTTCACAAAGAACCAGGGACAGAAAAAAGACCGTCCGTCCCGCGGAAACGGCCGTCCGGAAGGAAACCGTAATGGAAACGGAAGAAGCGAGGATCGTCCGAACCGTGGAAACGGAAACGGCGGAAATGGAGATCGTCCGAACCGCAATGGAGACCGTCCGCAGGGAGAGCGCCGCTTCAACAATAACGGAGACCGCCCGAACCGCAGCGGAGACCGTCCGGGAGGAGACCGCAATAACGGCGGAAGAAGTGGAAACGGTGAGAGAAGCGGAAGACCATTCGGTGAGCGTTCCGCACGTCCAAACGGAGGCAGACCGGGAAATAATGGCGGAAGACCGTTCGCAGGAAAGGATGATGATTCCCAGAATCAGAACCGCCGTCCGGGAGGAGACCGCCGCAGAACCGAGCATAAGAGCTCTGCAGGCGATACAATGAGCCTTGGCATCAAGAAGCCAGGCCGTGATACAGGAAGAAAAGAAAAAGACAAAAACAAAGATTCTTTAAGAGAAAATAAATTCAGTGAAGACAGAGGAAGAGGCGGAAACCGTCCGAACCAGGGACATCATCAGCAGTCCAGACTCCCGAAAGCGCTCCAGAAACCGGTCAACAAACCGAAACAGGAAGCTCCGAAAGATGAGGTAAAGGAGATTACCCTGCCGGAGAAAATGACCATCCGCGAGCTGGCTGAGAAGATGAAAATGCAGCCGGCAGTCATCGTAAAGAAACTGTTCATGGAAGGAACGATGGTTACCGTAAACCATGAGATCGACTTCGAAAAAGCACAGGAAATCGCGCTTGATTATAACATCATCGCTGAGCCGGAAGAGAAAGTCGATGTGATCGAAGAGCTCTTAAAAGAGGACGAAGAGGATGAAAAAGACATGGTTCCGCGTCCGCCGGTAGTCTGCGTTATGGGACACGTTGACCACGGTAAAACATCTCTTCTGGACTGCATCCGGAACACCCATGTCACCGACCGCGAGGCTGGCGGTATTACCCAGCACATCGGTGCATACACCGTTTCGATCAACAAACAGAAGATTACGTTCCTCGATACCCCAGGACATGAGGCATTCACCGCTATGCGTATGCGTGGAGCCAATGCAACGGATATCGCCATTCTCGTTGTCGCAGCAGACGACGGTGTGATGCCGCAGACCGTTGAGGCAATCAACCATGCAAAAGCAGCCGGCGTTGAGATCATCGTTGCGATCAATAAGATCGATAAACCAGGCGCAAACGTAGAGCGTGTAAAACAGGAGCTCTCCGAGTACGAACTGATTCCGGAGGACTGGGGCGGAAGCACCGTATTCGTTCCGGTATCTGCAAAGAACAATGAAGGTATCGACGATCTGCTTGAGATGATCCTTCTGACTTCCGAAGTGCTCGAGCTGAAAGCAAACCCGAACCGGAAAGCAAGAGGTCTTGTCATCGAGGCTGAGCTGGATAAAGGAAAAGGACCGGTTGCTACCATTCTGGTACAGAAAGGTACCCTGCATGTCGGCGATTACATCGCAGCAGGCGCATGCTCCGGTAAAGTCCGTGCGATGATGGATGATAAGGGACGCCGCGTCAAAGAGGCAGGCCCGTCTACTCCGGTTGAGATCCTCGGACTCTCCGATGTTCCGAACGCAGGAGAGATCCTCGTTCAGACCGATAACGATAAAGAAGCAAAGAACTTCGCAGCAACCTTCGTGGCAGAGAACAAGAAGAACCTGCTTGAGGAGACAAAAGCGAAGATGTCCCTGGATGATCTGTTCAACCAGATTCAGGAGGGTAACTTAAAAGAACTGGCACTCGTTGTCAAAGCCGATGTACAGGGATCTGTCGAGGCAGTAAAACAGAGTCTTGTCAAACTCTCCAACGAGGAAGTTGCCGTACGCGTCATCCACGGCGGTGTCGGTGCGATCAACGAGTCCGACGTTATGCTGGCAACCGCATCTTCCGCCATCATTATCGGATTTAACGTACGCCCGGATGCGAACGCAAAATCCATGGCAGAGCAGAACGGCGTAGACATCCGTCTGTACCGTGTCATCTACCAGGCAATTGAGGATGTTGAGGCAGCCATGAAGGGTATGCTTGAGCCGGTTTACGAAGAGAAAGTTATCGGCCATGCCGAGGTACGTCAGCTCTTCAAGGCATCCGGTGTCGGAACGATCGCCGGAAGCTATGTACTGGACGGAACGTTCCAGAGAGGCTGCAAAGTTCGAATCAGCCGCGAAGGAAACCAGATCTTCGAAGGAAATCTGGCATCCCTCAAACGTTTCAAAGACGATGTCAAAGAAGTGCGCTCCGGCTATGAGTGCGGTCTTGTATTTGAAGGATTCAACGATCTTCAGGAGTTCGATCAGGTCGAGGCCTATATCATGGTAGAAGTGCCGAGATAGAAATGAGGAATTAAGTTGAGAAAAAACAGTATTAAAAACACCAGGATCAACGGGGAAGTACAGAAAGAGCTTTCCAACATCATCCGGAACGAGATCAAGGATCCGCGCATCGGAATGATGACCTCTGTCACAGCGGCAGAGGTAGCGCCGGATCTGAAGACGTGTAAAGTATATATCAGTGTGTTTGGCGATGATGAGGCGAAGAAAGAAACCATCCGCGGCTTAAAGAGCGCGGAGGGCTTCATCCGCCGTATGCTGGCCAAGACCATTAACCTCCGCAATACACCGGAGCTGACCTTTGTCCTGGATGAGTCGATTGAATATGGCGTTACGATGTCGAAACTGATTGATGAAGTAACACACAAAGAAGACAAAAAGGATGAGGAAAATGAAGAAAATTGATGGAATTCTAAACGGAGTCTCCTGCATGGCCATCGCCGGACACGTTCGTCCGGACGGTGACTGCATCGGTTCCTGCCTGGGATTATACCAGTATCTTCGCGACAATCGGCCGGAGATTCAGGCAGATGTCTATCTTGAGGATCCACGGCCGGAATTTTCCTATCTTCCGGGCTTTTCTGAGGTAAAGACAAGCTGTGAAGAGAAAGCGTACGACCTTGTGGTCCTTCTGGATGTATCCAGCGAGGAGCGCATCGGCGTTGCCGCACCGCTTCTTGCAAAAGCGGGAAAGACGATCTGTATCGATCACCATGTGACGAATACAGAATATTGCGAAATCAATCACGTAGAGCCGGATGCAAGCTCTGCCTGCGAGGTGCTGTTCGGGCTTCTGGAGGAAGAAAAGATCTCCGAGCCGTGCGCCGAGGCGCTGTACACCGGTATTGTGACCGATTCCGGCGTATTCCAGTACAGCAGCACCTCTCCGCACACGATGCGGGTTGCGGCCGCTCTGATGGAAAAGGGAGTTCCGTTTACCAGAATCATCGAGGATGCATTCTTCAAGAAAACATACGTACAGAACCAGATTATGGGACGCACGCTGACAGAGAGCATCATGCTTCTCGACAAGCAGTGTATTGTCGGTATCGTGCGGAAGAAGGTTATGGACTTCTATGGCCTGACACCGGGAGATATGGACGGCATTGTCAGCCAGCTAAAAAATACAGAAGGCGTTCACGTAGCGATCTTCCTGTATGAGCTGGAGCCGCAGGTCTTCAAAGTAAGCCTCCGCTCCGACGAGCTGGTTGATGTGAGCAAAATCGCAGCCGTATTCGGCGGCATCGGCTCCATTCCCGGAGCGGTGGTGGGCGCCTTCCTCATCGGCATCTGCGAAAATATCATCAAGGGCCTGGACGACATGCTGGTCCAATTGGGTGTCCTTCAGACGGGACTGGGGCTGACCACCTTCTCGGACGCCTTCACCTTCGCCCTGCTCATCGTCATTCTCATCGCCAAGCCCACCGGGCTGTTCGGTGAGAAGGCCACCGATAAGGTTTGAGGTGAACGCCATGAAAAAACAGAAACAGATTTGGGTCCCCGTTGCCGCCGCCGTGGTCTGCATCGCCGCCCTCTATGTCCTGGATTGTACCCTGCCCAGCGGGCACATGCTCTTCACCGTGCTGCGGAAAAGCGCCATCTATGCCCTGGTGGCCGTCTCCATGAACCTGCTCAACGGCTTTACCGGCCTGTTCTCCCTGGGACAGGCGGGCTTCATGCTCATCGGAGCCTATACTTACGCTATCTTTACCATTCCGCTGGAGGCCAAGGAGAAGGTCTACCAGTACTACGACTGCGCCGTGGGCTTCAGCCTGCCCGTGCCGGTGGCCCTGGTGCTGGCCGGTTTGCTGGCCGCCGCCTTCGCTTTCCTCATCGGACTGCCCGTGCTGCGGCTGAAGAGCGACTATCTGGCCATTGCCACCCTGGGCTTTGCCGAGATCATCAAAGCCATCTTCCTGTGGAAGCCTCTGGGCCCCATCACCAACGGCTCCAACCTGCTCAAGAGCTTTCCCAATTTCAGCACCCTGGTGGCGGAGGAGTCCCCCTTCTACGGCCTCTACAGCCGGCACATGGCCTTCTTCTCCACCCTGTTCCCCATTGCCGTGTCGGCCATTTGCATCACGCTCATTGTCCTGCTCATCAACTCCTCCTACGGCCGGGCCTTCAAGGCCATCCGGGAGGATGAGATTGCCGCCGAGGCCATGGGCGTCAACCTGTTCCGGCACAAGCAGATGTCCTTCTGCATCTCCTCCTTCTTCGCCGGGGTCGGCGGGGCCCTGCTGGCGATGTTCCAGACCACCGTGGCCGCCGCCCAGTTCAAGTCCGCCCTGACCTATGAGATCCTGCTAATCGTGGTCATCGGCGGCGTCGGCTCCGCCCCCCGGACGGCCGTACCTGTTCGA
>OGQY01000620.1_pt1 | contig 27810 bp, 27 predicted proteins | sample 1553361 | NCBI WGS metagenome assembly OGQY01 (sample SAMEA2579963, study PRJEB22360) | human gut metagenome | reverse complement strand
CAAAGCATTTCCTTGAGCTTGGTGCATCAAGAATCGGGACAAGCAGGCTGATTAAAATTATGGAACTAGGTCAGTAACGCATAGAGGTTCTGGAGATGTACGCTTTGTATGCAGGATTGAGATATATGCAGAAAGAAAAATATAAAACCGGACAATAGCTGTCGATTGACAGCTATTGTCCGATTTTGTCAACAACCGATATCGGCGATGGAATTAGTCCAGATACGCTTTTAATAATTCAAAAGTATTGCGCACACCTTCAATGTGTGAACGTTCATAACCATGGGAAGCATAGACACCCGCACCAATCAGGGCATGGCGGATATCATAGCCTGCGTCAAGGGCAGCGTCTGCGTCTGAACCGTAATGAGGATAGATATCAATCGCAAAGTCAATGCCCTGTTCTTCTGCTGCGGCCACCAGTGCAGATACGGTTGCGTAGTGGTACGGACCGTGGCTGTCTTTGGCACAAATGGATACCTGACGTTCCGTACAGTTGAGGCCTTCACCTACACAGCCCATATCGACAGCCAGTACTTCACTGACAGGTGCCGGCAGGTAAGAGCAGCCGTGGCCGACTTCTTCAAATACGGTGAGATAGATGTAAACTTTGCGGGTCAAAGAAAGCTTTTCTGTTTTAATTGCCTTTGCAATGCCCATGAGAATCGCCGCACTGAGCTTGTCGTCGAGGAAACGGCTTTTAATATAGCCTGTTTCGGTGATTCTTGTGCGCGGATCAAAACAGACATAATCGCCCGTTGCAATGCCGAGTTTTTTTGTTTCGTCGGCGGAAAACACTTTTTCGTCAAGCACAAGCTCCATGTTATCGTAGCTGCGCTTCTGGTTGTCGTATTCGCCGTTGACGTGAACGGAAGGGTTGTTCATCTGGAAACAGCCTTCAAAAACCTTGCCGTCACGGGTATAGACACGTGCATTTTCGCATTCGGCGTTGTTTGCGTTCATGCCGCCGATGCGGGTCAGCTTAAGCCTTCCGTTGCTCTTGACTTCGGATACCATTCCGCCGAGGGTGTCAATGTGTGCAGAGAAGACGACCGGGCTGCCTTCGCCGCCGAGACAGCAGAGCACACAGCCCTTGCGGGTAAGCTCGGGCTCAAAACCGAACTCGCGGAGCTGCTGCATGATGTAATCCGCAGCTTTGCGCGTGAATCCGCTCGGACTGTCTATTGCCATAATTTTCTTCAGTTCATCAAGAATATAGTTAAGCATTTTTCCCCTCCTTATGTAAAAACATCATTCGTTTAACAGCGCATCCGCAACCTGAAAAGCCGGAGTGCTTTCATCGATTCCGTTCAGCGCGTTTTTTTCGGTTTCATCGCCCTCGTCAATCGGGCTGTGCGCTTCGGTGTGTGTGCCCATGTTGATGAAGACCTGCATAAGCTCAAGGATTTCTTTCGTAAGCGGCTCACCCTCGAACGCTGCCGCAACACCGATTTCGGATTCGCCGCAGGCGCGGACGATTTGAACAAGTTCCTCAAAACTCATTCCGGGAACATACAGGCTTTCAAGATAGTTCTCAGCGCCGTAGCATTCAAACCCGTGTGATTTAAGCTTTGCAAAATCGAGCTTTTCTTCAAACTCGGCGGCGAAAAGCTTGCCGTCGATCGACACTTGCAAAAAGTCAACGGCAATATCGCAGATTCCGTTCACGGTCAGAACAGGGATGGGATAGTATTCAAGAAAGTTGTCCCCGTTCACGGTAACGGTGTGGCGGTCATAATAGCCCCATTCAACATTGTAACCGAGCTTTTCAAGCGTGTTGCGCAGCATGATGGCACGTTCACTCAGTGCACGGTACGAATCGTTGACGACGTTCACATTCTTAGGTATTTTCATAATTCAGGACTCCTTTTGCAGTTTGATTTCTTCAGACAGAAACGTAAAACCTGTTTTGCGCTTCGTGCAGTTTTTTATATTCGCCGCCGGCGGCGAGAAGTTCATCGTGGGTTCCCATTTCGGCAATTCCGTGTTCGTCAACAACGGCAATTTCATCCGCGTTACGAATTGTGGAGAGACGGTGTGCAATAACAAGCGTTGTTCTGCCCTTGCTCAACCTGTCGAATGCCTGCGTGATGCGCGCTTCGGTTGCGGAATCCAATGCGCTTGTTGCTTCATCCAAAATGAGAATCGGCGGGTTTTTAAGAAAAATCCTTGCGATGGAAACACGCTGTTTCTGCCCGCCGGAAAGCGTTATGCCGCGTTCGCCGACGATTGTGTCATATCCGTCGGGCATCTTCATGATATCGTCGTGAATTTCCGCCGCAACGGCTGCCTGCACGATTTCTTCATCGGTTGCATCGATTCGGCCGTAACGAATGTTTTCTTTGATGCTCGCGGCAAAAAGGAACACATCCTGCTGAACGATGCCGATATTGCGGCGCAGTGATGAAAGCGTAACATCGCGAATATCAATTCCGTCAACGGTGATGCTGCCGGAGGTTATATCATAAAAACGGGGCAAAAGGTGGCAAAGAGTGGTTTTGCCGCCGCCGGAAGGACCGACAAGCGCGAGTGTCTGTCCGTGCCTGATGCTGAGGCAAATGTTTTCAAGCACATTGCCGCCGGAACCGTACGCAAAGGAAATGTTTTTGAACTCAATGTCGCCCTTAACGTTTTTGAGCTCGATTGCATCGGGTTTATCCTGAATCTCGGCTTCTGTATCGAGCAGCTCCGTGAAACGTTTAAAACCGGCCATGCCCATTGTGTATTGCTCCGCAAATGCGGAAAGCTTGCGTATCGGGGTAACAAACGATGAGATATACATCATAAAGATGATAAGCGTCGTTGTCGTCATTTCGCCTTTCATAATGAGCACACCGCTCACGGCAAGCACAATGACATTGAGGATGGTTGTGAAAAACTCCATTCCCGCCATGAACATGCCCATAGTTTTGTAATACGCAGACTTGGAGTTGACAAAAATGCCGTTTCCCTGCTCGAATTTTGAAATCTCATAATCCTCATTTGTAAAGGCTTTTGCAACCCGTGCGCCGCTTATGGAGGATTCGATCTGCGAATTGATAACCGCCATGCCTTCTTTGACCTTGCGCGAGGTGCGGCTCATGCGCTTCCGCAGATTCATAACGAAAATCAACATAACAGGAACGACGGCAATAAGAACGAGCGCAAGCCTCCACTCTATTGTGAGCATTACAACAAACGCGCCGATGAATGTCAGCATGGAAATGAAAACATCCTCCGGACCGTGGTGAGCAAGCTCCGTAACGTCAAACAGATCGTTTGTGCAGCGCGACAGCAATTTGCCCGTGCGTGACTTGTCATAAAAGCTGAAGCCGAGCTGCTGAAGATGCGTGAAAGCATCGCGGCGCATGTCGGCCTCAATATGAACGCCGAGTCTGTGCCCGAGTGCCGTGACGATATATGTTGCACCGGTGCGAAGGATATAAAGCAGGAAACATACCGCCATAAGAATGAAAAACGGGCGGTATTGCGGCGCGGTTGCGGAAAGATAGCGATCCAGTGCCAGTTTGGACAGCAGGGGATAGGCGATGTCCACGGATGAAATGAACAACGCACAAAGCATGTCGACAGTGAACATGCCGATATGCGGCCTATAATAGGAAGCAAAACGCTTCAGGTTTGATTTTTTCGCGGTATTGTCTGTTTTATTTTTCATGGCATCAGTCTTTGGTTCTTTGATTTCGCTTTAATTTACTGTGCATCATTCGCCGTGCGGCGGACGACGGCGGGGTGAACGCACCTACTTGCTGTCTTCATCAAAAAAAGCATCATTGCTGATTTGTGATTTGTCAATGCCGGTTTGAGGTTTGACAGGCATTTTTTTGCATATCCCAAGCAGGATGATTGCTGCCGCAAACATCAGAACAGGTATAATTGCATTGATTCGCAGCACCCAAATAAGGCACAAAAGAATGAACGCCGCTCCTGTTAAAACAAGAGCAATTATGCTCAGCGCGCGCCGCATACAGGTTTCCTCCGTTTACTGTCTTTTTCAATCGCATTTTACCATAAGGTGTGGTTTTTTTCAATGAAAAACAATATATATTCACAAAAGAGTTTCGAACAACATGACATTCATGCAAAGGGTGTTGACAACACGGCCGAAACTGTGTATAATATCAGGAACAGTACAGTTGCAGAGAGGTTTTTTGTGGACAGTTGCGACAGCAGCGACCGAAAGCGTCAGCATAACCGAATACCGAACGAACGGGCATAACCGAACGAACGCAGTTTGTTTGGCTATGTTTTTTGTTACATTCAAATAGTGTTCGCGCTTTCCGCACACAATTCTTCCTGCGGCGAAACTGCCGGAAAAATCGAATTTGAAAGGAATCTTGAAAGGATATCTGACTATGACAGACATCGACCCGCTTATATGTGGATTTTTCCACGCACAAGACGCACTTACCGCCGCGGCAAGCAATAATGCCGGAACCATTATTTGGCAAATTGTCTTGCAAATTATACTCATTGCATTGAACGCAGTTTTTGCGTGTGCCGAAATCGCCGTGCTTTCCGTGAGCGATGCAAAGCTTGCAATCCTTGTCGAAAGCGGCAACAAACGCGCAAAACGCCTTGCAAAGCTGACAAAGCAGCCGGCGCGCTTCCTTGCAACAATACAGGTTGCAATAACTCTTGCCGGTTTCCTTGCAAGTGCATTTGCAGCGGAAAACTTTGCTCAATACATTAAGCAGCTTATTCCGAACATACCGGAATCACTCTGCATCATCGTTATCACGATCCTGCTTTCGTACGTCACCCTTGTTTTCGGTGAACTTGTGCCGAAACGCGTTGCAATGAAAAAGTCCGAAAGCCTTGCGCTGAGCATCAGCGGACTGCTGAATTTTGTCTCAACGATTTTTGCTCCGCTTGTCTGGCTGCTTACGGTTTCAACAAACGGAGTCCTGCGGCTTATGCATATCGATCCGAACGGCGACGATGAAGAGGTCACGGAAGAAGAAATCCGCATGATGGTCGATGCCGGCGGAGAAAAGGGCACAATCGACCGCAGCGAACAGGAAATAATTCAAAATGTATTTGAATTTGACGATCTTACCGCAGGTGAAATTGCAACGCATCGAACCGATATTGTAATCCTCTGGGAGGAGGATGACGACAAAGAATGGGAAAAAACCATTTATGAACACAGGTATTCTCAGTTTCCTGTTTGCGGTGAAAGCGTTGATGACGTTATCGGCATACTGAATTCAAAGGATTATTTCCGCCTTGCGGACAGAAGTCGTAAAAACGTCATGGAAAATGCGGTTCGTGCGCCGTATTTTGTGCCTGAAGCCGTAAAAGCGGACGTTTTGTTCCGTGATATGCAGCATTCAAGGCGCGGTTTTGTGGTTGTGCTTGACGAATACGGCGGAATGAGCGGTATTCTCACGATGAACGATCTTGTTGAGCAGCTTGTCGGCGATCTTGACGATGAGGACGATGTCATTGAGACGGAGGAAGATATTGTTCACCTTCCGGACGGCAACTGGCGCATTCGCGGCAGCGCTTTGATTGAGGATGTTGCAGAGCAGCTTAATATCAAGCTCCCGTGCGATGAGTATGATACTTTCGGCGGCTATGTGTTTGCAACCCTCGGAAGAATTGCCGATGACGGAACAACCTTCAGCATTGAAACGGACATCATGAACATAGATGTTCTCGAAATTCGCGATCACAGAATCGAAACAACTGTTGTGAGGCTGAAAGAGCAGCCCCAAGGTGACGACTCCGATTCCGATAAGGATTAAGAGGGCACAGCATATTAATATAATCGGCGGAAATTTTTACGTTTCAGAAGAGGGTGCGGGTAATACTTGCACCCTTTTTATATAACGGCAGCGCTGCAAAAATGATATAAATTCTAATATGACGTCAGTGTTCTTGACAGCGGGAAAAATAAATTATAAAATATAAAGCGGCGCATAAATGCGCTGCACGACTGCATTGCTTTTGCATTGAATAAATGATGAAGCGGTGCTGTGTGCAAACTAACAATACAGGAGAACACGAAACACATGAAAACACGCAGAATCATGGCCGTTGTGCTCGCCGCTTTGATGATGCTCAGCATCATTCCCGTTGCATTTGCAGAGGAAATCAGCTCCATTTCGGCAGATGCAGCATTGTCGGTGCGCATGGATGATGCTTGGGCGGCAATTGAACTTGCCGAAGCCGAAGCACTTGCTGACAACCTTCCCGCAAGCGACGTTATCAACGCCGTTTACACCGCTGCTCTCAACAACGAAAATGTTGATGCAGACAGCTTTTCCGATTTCACCGCCGACGGTTTCTTCTTTACCGTCAACGGAATGCATTGTGCATACAATTACAGGCTCCGCAACAAAATTGAAGCAAATGTAACCGAAGAAGGTTCCGTAACTTTCAACGCATCCAACGGCAAAGTCGTTGAAATGCGTGACGCAACCTCCCCGAACGTTCTGCTCGTCGGACCTTATTACGGCGGCTATGACCCCACCTTCACCGATCAGTATCGCCGTGAAGCAACTTCCATTGCGGAGGCAACCGGCGGCACGCTGACAATTCTTGCAGGCCATGATGCAACCGGTCCCGCGATCGCTGCTGCATTCCCCGACAAGGGTGCTGTCATTTACGACAGCCACGGCATCGCAAGCGGCACTTCCTCTTATCTCTGCCTTACCACCAACCAGGGCATTACCAACGAGGATTATGCAAACGGCTGGGCGGTTCGCTCCGGCAACGAAGCGTTCATTGACGGCAGATATATCGAGAACCATATCACAAGCGCACTTGACAATCCGTTCGTTTGGATGGCTATCTGCGAAGGCATGAAGCTCAGCGGCCGCGGCACTACCGGCTATGCACTCCTCCGTGCAGGCTGCGGTGCGGTTTACGGCTATTCTCAGAGCGTTACCTTCGTCGGAGACTACAAATTCGAAGAAACTTTCTGGAACGTTATCAAAGAAGAAGGAACTATTGCCGAAGCATACGCAACAATGGTTGACGTATGGGGTCCCGTTGATCCTTACGGTGATGCATGGCCCATCGTCATGAGCCCCGTTGATGATTTCCCCGCAAATCCCGACCAGGCACAGACGGTTTACTGCGATTGGACTCTTTTCGGCGAATCCGAAGAACCTATTGCACTCGAGGGCTATACCCTCAGCGCAAACGAGGCAAATATTGCAGTCGGTGAAACGGTCACCGTCAAGTTCAACCGCGAACCCGAGGATGCAAACCTCTATGACATTATCTGGACTTCTTCCGATGAGAACGTTGCTGTTGTTGACGGCAACAAGCGCAAGGTAAAGATTACCGGCAGCGGCAACGGCACCGCAACCGTGACCGGCACGGTCATGGTTAACGGCAGTGTTTACGGCACTGCTGTTATCGCCGTCAGTGTTACCGGTGATGAATCACTTGCGGCAGCACTCAACGTTGAAGGCGGAAATCTCTGGTTCGGCACTTCCACCGAGTATCCCTTCACTGCTGTTGATGACGGAACAAGGGTTTTCGCACGTTCCGGCAACAAGCGCGTTGTTAACAGCAAGTCACAGCTCATGCTGACCATAGCGATGCAGAGCGGCGATACGATGGCATTCGACTATATCTGCAGCAGCCAGACAGATCGCGATTTCTTCAACTTCTATGTCAACAGGCAGGTTGAACTCCGCAAGTCCGGCGTTACCGAGCCCGATTGGCAGCGTTACACCTTCACTGCTCCCGAGGATGGCGTGTACTACTTTGTTTGGGAATACACGAAGGACTCCGGCGGCAGCCAGGGTGAGGACTGCGTCTGCATCGATAGTGTTGCTTTCACCGGCACGACTCCCTCAACACCCGAACCCACTCCCGAACCTACCCCCGAGCCCACTCCCGAACCTCCTGTTGAGGAACATGACGGCGATATCAACGGCGACGGAAACACCAACACCGCGGACGCTGTTTTCGCAATGCGTTACGCACTCGGTCTCATTGAACTGACCGAAACTCAGCTCATTCACGGCGACGTGAACGAGGACGGCGTTGTAAACATCGTTGATGCAATCGGCATCATGCGTATTGCAATGGGCCTCAACTGATTTACGGCTCAAACCATAAATTAAAAAAACAAAGCGGAATTGAATTACCCGAAAACTGAATTCGGATATTCGCCGCAATGAAGCAAAACGGGTCGTTGGATGCAGCGATCCGTTTTGCATTAGCATTTGCAATGAGTACGTAAAAAAGTCCGAAAACCGGACGGAAGGAACTGATGAAAAGATATTAGGAAATAACAAATAGATTATTCATTACATACTCCGACGGAGAAATATTCTCAATGCTTGAGTGATTCTGATTGACCTGCCGCAAATATAATACAAGACATAGGTGCAGCGGGAATTCATGCAGCCGTTTTATGTTTTGCTGCGAAAAAGAACCGGACAACCCTTCGCGGGCTGCCCGGTTTTGTTTGGAAACTGATACAACAGTCCCTGCTGCGGCTTTTTTCAGCGCAGCGATATCAGTGCGCTGTCATTTGGTGTCGCATTATCGAAACAAGCGATTGCGCGGCATCAACACTTTCCGCACATCACCACGTTTGCTGCTGAAGCGAGGTCATATCCTGCTTTGCGGTTTGAAGCTCCTGAACCTTTGCGGGCTTGGTTTTATACATATTGCGCTGCTTCATCTGTTCGAACACGGCGAGTTGATCCTCGGAGCATTCGGTCATGCAGTTGATAAGCAGACTGCGCAGGTTTTCACAGCCCGACTCGGTGCAGTTGCTTGCATACTGCTTTACGGCGTCCCTTTCTGAATGGAGAAGGTCCGTAAGAAGTTCCTGTTCGCTCATGGAAGCATTGTTGGTTTTCTGATTGTTCATGCCTGTAACCCTCCTCAGTTATTGCCGTTCAGATAGCCGTGAAGCGTATCAAAATGCCTGCGGTGATGCCCGGCAGCGTTTTCTGCCATGCGTTTGAGCGCGGGATCGTTAAAATACCCGGCATAAACAGTGCATTTTTTAAAGAGCAACGCTTCAGAATACATTTCATCCTGCAGGATGGAAAGATCCTTTGTGTCGATTGAGGAGGCCGCTTCGGTGTTCCAATTTGCCGAAGAGGCGGACTGATTCCCGGAACTCGCCGAACCCATTGAATGAGACGGGTTTGAGTTGAAGAAGGAATCGAAACTGCTGCCGGAATTGCTGCCGGTACTGCCGTTCTGTCGATTCTGCATAATAATGTCCTCCGTGTGTTTTTTGCGGTTGAACGGCTTGAAACAAGCCGCTGCCCGCCGTTCGTTAGTATGCCCCGAAAAGCCGCATTGCTATGCGCAAAAGAAAATGCCCATGCACATCGGGCATAAGCATTTTCAAATTGCAAATATTTATTGAAATCCAATCTTAATCGGAAATTAAACAAAGAATTTCTTTTTAAGCGATTCCTGCATGGGTTTGTTTATCGCAATGATAATTAATCCCATTCCGAGAATAAAGCATCCGAACAAGGGGAAGTATGACCAGTTGAGCTGAAGCACTGTTTTTTCGGAAAAGGCAATATTTATCATCATTTCCAAAAATGTCATGTAAATTCCGTGTGCGATAAGTGCGCCGCCGAAGATGTAAAGATGTCCGCGGCGAACGTATTTCAGCAGTGTTACAACCGCCGTAACGAGCAATCCGTATGCACCGACAACGGGGAATGCAAACTTGAGGAACCACCCTCCGTGAACAGCAAGGTCGATATAAAGCAGATAAGCAAGCACGGCAGCAAAACCGCAGGGAACAAAAATAACGGGGTTGGGCCGTTTGAACCAAAGCGGGAGCGCAACGAGCTCATAAAGCAGCAGCACTGCACCGATTGCGTAGCCGGACCATTCCGAGGCATTGCTGATGCTGATGTTGCAGATAACAAGCTGAACGATAAGCGCGGCAAAAATCATGGTAACGATGAACATAATACCCCTGAGATTCATGCGGGGTTCACGGAGCTTGTATTCGGGAAATGGAGGTTCGGTGGTTTTAATTTCTATATCGGGGTGATAAACCCTCGTTCCGCAAAGCGGGCAGACTTTTTCACTGTCCGCAAGCTCAACTCCGCATTTTATACAGTACATATTGTGTCTCCTTTCTGAATCCGTAAATTATTGATTTCAAACTATCGGGCTGCATTGCCGTTTTCAGTTTGGAATCAACACATTGCCCGCACCGTTGCTTTCAACTTTGACGTGAAGCCCAAGTTCGCGCAAAACCTGATAGAATTGAAATTCAAGCACGGGTTCAACAGTGTTGCGAATGAAATTCATATACAATTTGCCGTTATAAGACAAAACTCCGCAATTGTTGGGCTTGGTTGCCTGAACGCCGAGGATGAAATCAAATCGGGTCACATATCGGCGCATTGCATCCGGCACTTTAATATCCCCGAGATTAGAGAGATTAAGACAGTTTGTGCGTTCGCCGACGGTGTCGTAAACAAGCTTCATTGCAATGTTTTTAAGGAAAAGCGGCATCACGCGGAGCAGGGGCGAACGCTCTGCATTGACGTTCGGAGTGAACATTGCACAAAGGTTCTTTTTTGTGACAAGAAGCCCGAGTTGATGTTTCACCGATGTCAGAATCTCGGAAAACTCATAGTCGCCCATTCGCGGATCGATCTCCGGCATAATGACATGCACAAAGTTCCGAAGCGTGCGGCTTGGGAATAAACGGCGAAGGTTCACCGGAACAACGACGCGAATCGGCTTTTGCCGGCGCTTATCGGGCGTTTGCTCATCCTGAATCCGCTGCAATGCAAGCAGCATTGCGCTTGTCAGGTACACCGTAAGGCTCACCCCGCAGCTTTTTGCCGCGGCAAGAGCTGCGTTTGAATCCAAGATGAACGTTGTAAGGTGCCTGAAATCATCCCTTTCCGGCGTATAATGAATCTTGAATGCGGTGCTCGCATTTCTGCTGACGCTTACGGAACCGGCATTCTTCGAAAAGCTGTCCTCAAGCTCCTCTTCCTGCGGCTGAGTGAGCCTGTCCAGCACACCGCATTCATTGGGAATTTCAACCCCGTATTTCTGTTCGATGTATTCGGCAAGCAGTGATTTTAAAAACACCATACCGCCTGTGCCGTCCGTCAATGCATGATAGAATTCAACAGCAATACGGTTTTTGTAGACGATGACACGCAGTGCGCATTCATTGATGCTTTCAAACGGCGTGTGTGCAAGCGGCCAGCTCTTTTCGTCCGTGATTTCGGGTGCGGAGGACAGTTCCTCAAGATAATACCAGAATGCGCCTCTGCAAAGACGAACGGCAATGGACGGGAATCGCCGCATGGTGACATCCATTGCGTTCCTAAGGACTGTTTTGTCCACCTCGTCGCAGAGTGTTGCGGAAAGACGGAAAAAGTTATTCCATTTTCTGCGTTTTGCGGCGGGATAGATTTTTGCGGCGTTATCCAGCCGCATCCAGCGAAGCTTGCGTTCGTGGGAAAGGAAACGGTTTAAAAAGTCATTGATGCGGTCAAGGTCGCATGCACGTTCCTTGATACAGTAAAGAACATAGGCGTGCCACATGCCTTCGGCTTCTACAAGTTCGCTTGTGCAGCCGGATGAAACAAGTTTGTTGTGCATACGGCGCGAGTCATCCAGAAGGACTTCATCCTTGCCCGCAAAGATTAAGGACGGAGGAAGCCCGGAAACATCTCCGAAAAGCGGCGAAACAAGCGGGTCTGTCGGATTTCGCGAGTAGCACTTTGAATAGAAGTCCAAGGTCTCTTTGCAAAGACTCGGATCAACATCGTGATTAAATATAAACGACTCGCCGCTTTGGGTAAGGTCTGTCCACGGCGAAATTGCAATGATGCTGCAAGGCAGCGGCAAGTCCAACTGGCGAAGCTTTAAACAAAGCGAAAAGCAAAGTCCGCCGCCGGCGCTCTCGCCTGCAAGCACGATCTGGCTGCTGAGGTAGCCGAGTGAAAGCAGATAGCGATACGCTTCCACCGCATCGTCCAATGCAGCAGGAAACGGATTTTCGGGCGCAAGACGGTAAGCGAGACAAAGCACCCGAATACCGCATTCGGAAGCCAACACGGACCCGAAGCCCTTTGCATATTCAAGGTCACCGCATGTATATCCGCCGCCGTGCAGATAGAGGATAACTCCGCGCTTTAATTCATCGTGCGGAATCGCAAAACAGGCGCATGGTTCAACATTCCCGCTGAGTTTCGGATGATCAACGGGGACAATATTAACATTTGTGCGCATTGTTTTTGCAAGCACGTTGCCGAGAAGATCCTGTCCGCGCCGTGTGGCTTCAAGCGAACAGGCCTTTGTGAAAGGATGAATCCTTTCGAGGTGCTTGCGTACAAATCTTTGAGACAGTTCCATAAACTAAGTATTCACTTATCCGTTAATAATCATTAAACAAAGGTCATGCCTTGTTTGCGCGGCTGTGCTGCTTCGTACTTTCGGCTGCTGCAACCATTTTGAAAACACAACCTCAGCTTTATTCTACCATATGCAATCGGGTTTTTCAATATGCAGACTTGCACATTGTGAAGAGAACAGGACGATAAAAAGCTGAATCGGGGCATAAGCGGGCAAAAATCGCAAACACTGCAAAAGTTTGAGACTGAAACATGGGAGTCTGAACTCAAAAATATATATCAAAACATCTGCCCGAAAAGCGATCAACAATGCTAAAATAGAATCGGAACTCCCGCGCAGCATAATGAATCGCTGCAAAACAATAACGATAAGCAATTAATCAGGAAAGGATGAACAAGATGGAACGCATAAACAAAAAACTCGGATTCGGTCTTATGAGGCTTCCAATGAAGGACGGAGAGGTTGACATTGAGCAGACTTGCCTTATGGTTGACGAATTTATCAAGGCAGGGTTTAGCTATTTTGACACTGCGCACGGTTATCTGAGCGGGAAAAGCGAAATAGCAGCAAAAACCTGCCTCACGTCGCGCTATCCGCGGGAAAGTTTTATCCTGACAAACAAGCTTACCGATGAATATTTCAAAACAAACGACGATATTCGACCTTTTTTTGAAAGTCAACTTGAGCTTTGCGGAGTTGATTATTTCGATTTCTACCTTATGCATGCACAAAACAAGGCGCGCTTCAGATATTTTAAAGAGAGAAACGCGTACGAAACCGCAATTGAACTGAAAAAAGAGGGAAAGATTCGGCATTTCGGCATATCCTTTCATGACCGGGCAGAGGTGCTGGATGCGATTCTTTCGGAGTATCCGCAAATTGAGGTTGTTCAAATTCAATTCAATTATTTGGATTATGACGATATCGGCGTGCAGAGCCGCAAATGCTATGAAGTGTGCAGAAAACACAACAAGCCTGTGCTTGTGATGGAGCCGGTAAAGGGCGGAAGCCTTGTTAAGCTTCCAGACGAGGCGCAGAGGATCTTCGCTTCTCTCAACGGAGGGAGTCCCGCGAGCTACGCAATTCGCTTCGCTGCAGGCTTCCCGGGGATGCTTGTTGTGCTTTCGGGCATGAGCAGCATTGAGCAGCTCAGAGATAACATAAGCTATATGAGTGATTTCAAACCCCTTGACAAGACCGAAACCGAAGCCGTTGAAAAGGTTCGCGGTGTTTACAAGGGGATGGAGCTGATTTCGTGCACCGCCTGCCGCTACTGCACGGACGGCTGTCCGAAGCATATTGCGATTCCCGATTTGTTTGCGCTGATGAATGCGAAACAGCTGCATCGCGATTGGAATGCAAATTACTACTACTCAAATGTCCATACCGCACCCGGAAGGCGGGCCTCCGACTGCATAAAATGCGGAAAATGCGAGGGCTCATGTCCTCAAAATCTTCCGATTCGCAAGCTGCTGGCCGATGTTGCGGCCGAATTTGAGAAGGCGGACGGAAATGACGATTAATGCCCAATTTGCAAAAGCCGCATTCCCACTGCGGACAATAAAAATATATCTGAAAAATCGGGTATTTTTTTGAAAACAATACTTGACAAATGCCTCCGCCGGAAGTAAAATATGCCTTGTGCTTTGCTTATGGTGGAGGATTGCGGTCACCAGCCCCGTCCGTTGTCGGAAATCTTAGCAAAATTATTTAATTAAGAAATTCAACATACCTTTGGAGGACATGGCATGAAAAGCTATATGGCAAAAGCAGAAACCATGGAGCGTAAGTGGTACGTTGTAGATGCAGAAGGCATGGTGCTCGGTCGTCTCGCATCTCAGGTTGCCGCAATACTCCGCGGAAAACACAAGCCCATCTTTACCCCGCATGTTGACTGCGGCGATCACGTTATCATAATCAACGCAGATAAAGTCATCATGACAGGCAGAAAGCTTGACGAAAAAATTTATTATCATCACACCGGTTATCCCGGCGGACTCAAAATGACCAAGTATCGTGAGCTCCTCAACAAGAAGCCCGAATTCGCAGTCTATGAAGCTATCCGCCGCATGATGCCCAAGGGTCCCCTCGGCCGCCAGATGCTCACCAAGGTTCGCATTTACCGCGGCGCCGAGCATAAGCACGAAGCACAGAAGCCCGAAGTTCTCGTGCTCAAATAATTTTTAGGGAAGGAGATTATTACCATGGCAGCAACCACTCAGTATCTCGGAACCGGCAGGCGCAAAAGCTCCGTTGCCCGCGTTCGTCTCGTTCCCGGCACCGGCGTTATCAAAATCAACAAGAGGGATCTCGAAGAATATTTCGGCTATGAAACCCTCAAGATGATCGTTCGCGCGCCCCTCGTGCTTACCGACACTCTCGGCAAGTTCGATGTTATCGTCAATGTTTACGGCGGCGGCTACACCGGACAGGCAGGCGCAATCCGTCACGGCATTTCCCGTGCTCTTCTCGACGTTGATTCCGCAGAATATCGCGCAACCCTCAAGAAGGCAGGTTTCCTGACCCGTGACCCCAGAATGAAGGAGAGGAAGAAGTACGGTCTCAAAGCCGCACGTCGCGCTCCTCAGTTCAGCAAGCGTTAACCGAACATATTCTTTCTGCAACACAAAAACTCAAAAGGTGCTGCTGCAAAATCAAGTCATGTTTGCAGCGGCATCTTTCTTTTTATGAGAAGAGGGCAATCTTATCCTTCATCCAAATGATGTCATTGTGCAGATACCGGCCGGTATCGCGGAGGCAAAAACCGGTATCCACGGAATGCCGATCATGTCTTTCGCCTTATAACCCTCGAACTTGTTGTTGAGAGCCACAGCCTGACCGATTCTGCCGTTGGGGTTCTTTTGGGCAGCAAAATCGCCCGCGGATTCTTGCAATCCGCTTTTGTATTTACCGGCGTATGCGTCCGAGATGTTCAGCCGGAGCGTACCATCCGGACGAAAAACGCACCTGCCTTCTGTAAACACTTCCGTCGGATGCGCGATATATTAATTCGGCGTTGTCTTTCTACCGATCTGAGCAGCAATGCCGTAATCGCGGAGCGCGTAATACGGAGGAGGACGTCACACAGCAATGAACGCTGTCATCGTGCAGAGTTTTCAGAAGGTTGAGGCAATCGCCGGTATAAATGATGTCAAATTGCATTATGCGCCTCCTGCTTTATTGGATTTGTGTTTCCATTGAAATGTTGACTGTAAAACTCGACAGCATTTCAATGGGCTTTCAGTCCGAGAAAGACTCGTCCGCCCGGCGGTCGAAAATGTGTGCGACTTCATTTAAAAATGATGATGCAATATGTCAACCGCGATATCCGGCTGCATACTTTCCCATACAGATATCCAGGACTGCCCTCGCCGGCTGAATCAGCGCATCCTCATACTGACATTTCCACTGGATGTCCTGCACGATTCGTCCATTTCGAATACCATCGACGGTATCTCCGTCCTTCATGGGGTTGTCATTGTTCAACAGATAGGATGCCAGATTATAGGCATGGTTTACTACCAGGTTTGGGTCGATATCATGAAAATGATATTGCAAATCCTCTATATACAAAAGGCTCAAACCAAGCGTGTCCACTACGCAGTCTTCAGTACCGTAAATATTGAAAAAACGAGCATTCACCGCATAACTGATAAAACGGTCAACACCGGTTATTTCCTTTTTTCTGATATCATCAGCCATAATCAACTTTCCGGAGTTAAGGTTGTAAACTGCCTCGCACTGAGGATATAATTCCACCAGTGCCTCCAGATAGTCCATAAGCATATTTGCGCGTTCCTGTGAGGGCAGACCGCCGCCCAGCTTATCAGAAGCCGAAATCTGATATTTGCATTCGGAAAGAATGCGGTCGCGGTCGCTCAAACAATCCCACATTTGACCGCGCCTGAAGTCATCAATTGAGTTTGGCTCAAACTCAGCGCATTCGGAAATCAGCAGCATTACCGGAAGAGTGTCGTCATTCGTTTCGGAAATATAGTCATGAGCAATAAAACCTGCATGCGATTCGCAATCTCCAAGCTGCTCCGTTTTTCCAAGATGCTTCGACAATATCTCCGCAAACATCTCCTTTGAGGGCATCTCGCTTTTCTCTTTCATCAAAAGCTGCACCATGAACGCGCCGCCGGGGCATATTGCCGGATCTGTCTTTTGTGACAAATTCTGTTGGAACGGCTGCTTCTGATGTTGTTTTTCTTTTTGTCCTCTCCTCGTTCGCCCTTTTTTCAACTTATCCAATAAACCCATCAGCATTCTCCTTTATATTAACTATATTAACCTTGTAACCTTGGCTTGTCGTTCTGTTTATAATGAAAATATTATAGCATAAAAAAGTGAAAATTCCTATCACTTTATCGGTTGAGGACAGGAGCTGAAAAATGCAGCGATTTCGGAACCTGTATTAACCTGCATTGCAGATACATCCTTTCATTAAATATCAGCGATTCGGTGTGCGGCAGACCTCCGGGCGAAGCTCCGGGTCAATTAACTGAAAGAATATAACGTCGATATGGACTGTGTGTCGGCGAGTTTTCTTGCTCTTTTTGTTGCCGCTCTATTGTGCAATAACAGGAACCGAGATGATATAATGTTTAAACCTCTTGCAATGCCGCAAAAGTACCGGCAGGCCGATGTTCACATCGGAAGTATATCGAAGTTGAACATCATTTGTCAAGTTTTCGAGTGAAAATATTCGTTGAAATACAAAACTGTAGAAAAATATGAATTCTTTCTGAAAACCGCATTCATCATTTTGATTTCGGAATCATCCGCTGCAAATCACGGCTTATGCAAGTTGTTGAAACAAACACCACTGTATGGTACAATGTATGCAGCAAGTGAGTTTTTGCGGAGGAAAACAGGATGATACACTTAGAAGAAGTCAGCCCTGACAACTGGAGGCTTGACCTGCATGTTCGCAATGATCAGAAGGACTTCGCAGCGAATTCAATTACGCTGTTGGCAAGAGCGTATGCCTACAGAAATTTCGGAAGTCGCGCTTTGATTATATACAATGAAGATATACCGATTGGAATGGCTCTGTATTATTATATAGATGGCGCATACGACTTCAGCCAGTTTTTTATTGACGAAAGATATCAAGGCAACGGATTCGGATATGAAGCAGCCGGGCACGTTCTTCGGGAAATGCAAAAAGACGGGGTTTATAACAGAGTTGTCCTTTGCTATATTGAAGGAAACGAAGCGGCAAAACAATTGTACCTTAAACTCGGCTTTAACCATACGGGAGAAACTGACGGCAACGAAATCATTATGGAGAAAAAACTGCGGTAGTTTTGCTGTATAACATGAACGTGCCTGTCGGCAAAAAGCAACGGCGAATACGCGGTTAGTACTCGGAGCAGGCTGCTTTAATTAAAAAATATGTGCTTCTGAAATAGCCGCAATAAACAATCCGAACGTAAGCTTGAATAAAAGCACTTAGATGCGAAGCGGCGGAGCAATATTACTGCGAAGGCGGAAATGTTAATGATTTGCGAAGGATGCTATTATAAATACGAGGGCAATGTTTATTTTGTTGCGGAGCCGATATGTTCGAACGGCATGTCGAGAGTATTCAAATGCGAACAAATTGATGATGCTTCAAGAACTGATTATCATATTGCCGGAGAATCTTTTTTGATGCCGAGAGACGAACTCTATGATGCAGCCAACCTTTGCGAAAAATGCTTCACTTGCAGATATGCGGTAGAATCACTGCGGGTTATCCGTTGTACATTACATGGAAAGATCGAGAATGAACCATATCCGAAGATTTTGCCCGACTGTAAGTTTTTTCTCCGTTGTCCTCCGAACCGAAACCTGTCAAGAACCCACCGGGAGTTGAGTTTAAAAAGCTATTTAATGAAGTGAGTCGCAGGAATAAACCTGTTTACCTCAATTCGCCATACTATACAATGCCCCCGAACGTATTCGGCAAATTGAAAACTTTCCTCAACGGAAATGAATTAATTTATTTCGGCACGGGTAATTCTGAAATGCTTGGAAAACCCGGTGTTTTTTGCAGCCATGAGCGTATCGATGAATACCTTAATTATTTGGGTTCGGAAAGAAACTTTGTTTGTTATCGCGCTTGCGATATATCCGAAGAAACATATGAGAAAATCTCTACCGACCTGACGGATGCAGAGCTTACTTATTGCGTCTTGTGCGTTCCTTCAATCAGTTTTGCATGTTTTGGTGATGATTACAGTGTGAGCTATGGTTGCGGCAACGGATACGTTGTTTTTGCAAATCCGAAAGTCGCAGAAGCGTTAAAAGCCGAAAACGACAGAACCGATTGGAAAAAATACATATACTATTTGCAAACAAATTGACGCCGGAACGCACTTTGGCGGCATAAATGACGTGGCTGCATTGTCAGAATAATGTGACGAAGCATTTCGAACCGCACAGTTTTTGCGACGGGAAATAATGCTCCGCAGGACGCTGAGTATTCCCGCCGCAAGAGTACAAAAGTGTGCCGTTCGGGTTCCGAAAGGTTTTGAACCCAAAGTGCCTGTTATTTTTCGTACTCTTTTAATTCCTTCATGAACTGACGGTAGTCTTCTTCCGACCAATAAAACGTAAGTTCTTCCTCTGTGTAATCTTCAGGGTTGCTGCGCATAAAATTGCTGCCGACATCATAACCGAATTTATGCAAAACCGTTTCTGCAAACTCGCGGAAGAACATGCCGATGCCGGTGATTACATTACCGTCACAAACGATTCCTTTATGTATAAAATTCTCGTTTTCAACAAAGGAAAATGTCTCTGCCATCTGCATAAAAAAGCCGGCAGTAAATTTTCTGCCGTCCAACACACCTGCCTTTGCCAGCAGAATAGGAGAGGACGAGATCGCTGCAAATGTTACGTCAGTGTTGATTCCGCCGCGCAAAAACTCAATCAGCCTATCATCATAAAGTGCGGGAAGCGGATTGATCGTACCCGGAAGAACAATGCATTTGTAGTCTGTGATGTTTACATCTGCAATTGTCTTTGTCGGCATTACCCGCAAACCCTCTTCGCTGCAATACTCCCTGTTTTCACTTGCGATAAAATCGATTTTTTCTTCAAACCATACCGACAGAGCCGAAGTCAGGCAGGTAATTTCCTGCAAGGAAAAATCAGGATATAGGATTACTGCAAATTTACTCATTGGTATTACCTCCGTAAACAAACCCGTTTCAACACAGGCTTTGGATAAGTATACCATGAATTCGAATTTTTTCAACCATTACACGTCGGGCACAGCCGATTTTTGATGCCGGAGCATGCTCCGTTTTCCCCGTTTCCATATTGCACGGGCACATGTCCTGTGCTATAATCGTTTTTACAGGTTCGAGTAACATGAAGTCAAGATTTTTTTGAATTATTAGGTGTAACAGAGCATACACTGCGTTTTTATACCGATGAGGGACTGCTGCCCTGTGAGCGGGACGGCGGCAATCGTCGAATTTCAGCGGGCTCGGACGTCAAAAAAATTCACAGACAATAACAAACAGCGGGATGCATTGACAACCGTTCAAAACAGCGGCAGATTCAGTCCGATTCACAACATATCGATAAATGCAATACCGATATGCGAAAAGGGCAATTCCGATTTTGCGCGAATTATGTTACTATACGGTTCGGAAAAACATATGAACCAACGAAAGGAATGTTTAACATGAATAAAATAACCATCATCGGCACCGGCAGCGTGGGCGCAACCATTGCATACACACTCAACACAATGGGCATTGCGTCTGAAATTGTCTTGATCGACATCAACACCGAAAAAGCGCTCGGCGAAGCACTCGACATTCGCCAGGGCAATTCATTTTTCGGCGGCAATTGCTCCATCTATGCGGGCGATTACTGCGATGCGGCAGGTTCCAATATCGTTATTTTGACTTCCGGCATTGCCCGCAAGCCCGGACAGACCCGTCTTGAGCTTGCGCAGACCAACGTCAACATCACAAAATCCATTCTGCCGCAGATAACAAAATATGCGCCGAATGCGATTTATATCATCGTCAGCAATCCTGTTGACATCCTGACATATGTGTTTTTCAAGCAGTCCGGACTTCCTGCAAACCATATCATTGGTTCGGGCACCGTTCTGGACACATCGCGCTTGCGTGCAAGGCTGTCTGAGTATTATAATATCAATCAGACCAATGTACATGCATATGTATTCGGTGAACACGGCGATTCGTCCTTCGTTCCGTGGTCGGTTGCAAATATTTCCGGAGTGCCGATTAAGGATTGCCCGCAGCTTATCACAACTCCCGGCATGATAAGTCCCGCGCTTGACTTTGCAGAGATTGAGACTTATGTAAAAAAATCCGGCGGAAGAGTTATTGCCCGCAAAGGTGCAACTTTCTATGCTGTTTCGGCGGCGGTATGTCATATTTGCAAATGCCTGCATTCCGGCATCGAAACCACAATGACCGTTTCGACTCTTATGAACGGCGAGTACGGAATCGATGATGTTTGCCTCAGCACGCTCAACCGCATCGGAAGCAACGGCGTCAGCGGCAAGGTCAACATTGCGCTCACGGATGAAGAAATCGGAAAGCTTCGCCGCAGTGCCGATGCATTGAAGGAAGTTATCGGCGGGTTGAACCTTTGATAATGCCCGAATACCTGAATGCACTCCGCAAAACGAATAAAGGCTCCACATTGGTTTTTGACAATAAAGAGAGCTTTGGAAGAAAGGATGCTCAAATATGATGAAAGTCAGCTATTTCCCGGGCTGCACGCTGCGCACAAAGGCCAAAGAGCTTGACAGGTGTGCGCGCGCCTGTGCGGAGATTCTCGGCTTTGAATTGTGCGAAATAGAGAACTGGCAGTGCTGCGGCGGTGTTTACGTTTCTGCAAAGGATGAAATTGCAACAAAACTTGCCGCCGTTCGCGCACTTGCTGCCGCACGCGATGCCGGAAGGCCTCTTGTTACGGTATGCTCTGCATGTCACAATGTTATCAAGCAAACCAATCATGCCATGCGAACGGATGAGGACTTTGCAAAAAAGGTGAACCTTTATCTGTCACAGGATAAAAATCCGCCCGCTCCTTATCACGGAGAGACGGAGGTTCTGCATTACTTGGAGCTTGTGACACGCGGCAGCGGCTTTGAAAAAATACATGCTGCGGTCAAAAACCCCTTAAACGGAAAACGTGTTGCGGCATATTACGGCTGCATGCTGCTGCGCCCGGCAAAAGTCATTGAGTTTGATGATCCGGAAAATCCGCAGCTCATCGAAAAACTCATTGCCGCACTCGGAGCCGAACCCTGCATTTTCCCGGAAAGAAACGAATGCTGCGGCGGGTATACCGTCATGGATGACCCGAATACAGCGGCAAAACGGAGCAGGAAGGTTTATGGGAGCGCATGCATTCACGGTGCGGACGAAATCGTGACTGCATGTCCGCTTTGCCGATATAACCTTGTCAAAAACGGCATGGGTGAAGAAGCGTCCGTTCCCGTTGTTTATTTCACCGAACTCATGGCGGAAGCATTCGGCATTAAGAACGGAGCAGCAAACGGCAGCGCGGCAGGGGAGCACTGCGGCTGCGCTGTCAACGGAAAGGAGTAACTGATGCAGAACAACAAAACCTTACGCGAAAAGGAGCAGATACTCCGAATCAGCGGAGTAAATCCGCTCAAGTGTATGCGCTGCGGCAAATGCTCGGCAACATGTCCGTCATATGAAGAGATGGAATATCATCCGCATCAGTTCGTTTACATGGTTGAAACCGGAGATATCGAACCGCTGCTGAATTCGGAGTCGCTTTACAAATGCCTTTCGTGCTTCGCCTGCGTTGAACGATGTCCGCGGGGAGTTGAACCGGCAAAGCTCGTTGAAGCGATACGGCTCATAAAAATCCGTCAAAAGGATGCAAACCGAATGACTGCCGATGATGTGCCGCCGGCAGCTGAAGCGGATGCGGATTTGCCGCAGCAGGCAGTTGTCAGCGCGTTCCGCAAGTACACAAAATAGAAAGGAACACGAAACATGCAAAGAATAGGTGTTTTTGTATGCCACTGCGGCACAAATATTGCGGGAACCGTTGACGTGAAAGCGGTTGCTGCGGCACTCGGGAACGAGCCGGGCGTCGTTGTTGCCGAGGATTATCAATATATGTGTTCACAGGCGGGACAGGATTTGATAAAAAAAGCAATCCGTGAAAATAATCTTAACGGAGTGGTTATCTGCTCATGTTCACCGCGCATGCACGAGGCAACCTTCCGCAAAACAGCTGCCTCTGCGGGCCTGAACCCGTATATGGTTGAAATTGCGAACATTCGCGAACAGTGTTCATGGGTGCATAAGGATATGCCGACAGGAACCGAAAAGGCGATCATACTCGGAAAAGCAGCTGTTGCAAAGGTCAACCTTAATGCACCGCTTACGGCTTCCGAAACGCCCGTCACGAAACGTGCGCTCGTGATAGGCGGCGGCATTGCGGGTATTCAGACTGCTCTTGATATTGCAGATGCCGGGTTCGAAGTTGATATTGTCGAACAAAAACCTACAATCGGCGGGAAGATGGCTCAGCTCGACAAGACTTTTCCGACGCTGGACTGCGCCGCCTGCATTCTGACTCCGAAGATGGTCGATGCAGCTCAAAATGAGAAAATCCGAATTTTCACATATTCGGAAGTGACGGAAGTCCATGGCTTTGTCGGAAATTTCGATGTTACCATAAAGAAAAAAGCTCGCTACGTCAACGAGAACATTTGCACCGGCTGCGGCGCATGTACCGAAAAATGTCCCATGCGGAAGGTGCCGAACGAGTTTAATCTCGGCATGGACAATCGCAGCGCAATTTATATCCCGTTTGCGCAGGCAATTCCGAAGGTTGCAACTATTGACCCCGAGCATTGCATGATGCTGAAATCCGGGAAATGCGGGTTGTGTTCAAAAGTCTGCACGGCGGGTGCGATTGATTATAAAGCAAAGGATGAATTCATAACGGAGAAATACGGCGCAATCGTTGCCGCAACCGGGTTCAATCCGATTTCACTCGAAAAGTTTGATGAGTTTGCATATTCTCAATCCAAGGATGTTGTAACGTCGCTTGAATTCGAACGGCTTATGAATGCTGCGGGGCCGACCAAGGGCACGCTGCTTCGCCCGAGCGACGGCAAACATCCCAAAACCATTGTTTTTGTTCAATGCGTCGGTTCGCGCTGTGCGGCCTGTGCGGATAAGGGCAAGGAATATTGTTCGAAAGTCTGCTGCATGTACACAGCAAAACATGCGATGCTCACAAGGGATAAATATCCTGATACGGATGTTTATGTTTTCTACATTGATGTGCGCACCCCGGGAAAGAATTTTGATGAGTTTTACCGTCGTGCCGTTGAGGAGTACGGCGTGCACTACATCAAAGGCATGGTAGGCAAGGTTTCGCCCGAGGGGGACAAGCTGAAGGTTCAGGCATCGGATTTGATTGCGGGGAAACAGCTGCATATCGATGCGGATATGGTTGTGCTTGCTGCGGCAATGGAACCGGATAAATCCGCAAGGCAGCTTGCAACTATGCTTACTGCAAGCATGGATACCAACGATTTCTTCACCGAAGCGCATCCGAAGCTTCGCCCGGTTGAAAGTCCGACGGCAGGAGTGTTTCTCTCGGGAGCGTGTCAGGGGCCGAAAGATATTCCGGAGACGGTCGCGCAGGCCGGTGCTGCCGCAAGCAAGGTCATAGGTCTTCTTTCCAAAAACAGACTGACAGGCAATCCCTGCGTTGCCCGTTCGGACGAGATGATGTGCAACGGGTGTTCAACTTGTGAAAAAGTTTGCCCGTACGGTGCGATTACATACATTGAAAAGGAATTCCGTATGCCGGACAGAACGACGAGGATCCGCCGCGTTGCAAGCGTGAATGAGGCGGTGTGCCAGGGCTGCGGTGCATGTACCGTTGCATGCATGTCCGGGGCAATGGATCTTAAAGGCTTTATGAACAAACAAATCATGGCGGAGGTGGATGCAATATGCCGATGACGGATAACAGCGGGAAATATAAACCCTTGATAGTTGCGTTCTGCTGCAATTGGTGCTCATATGCGGGTGCGGATCTTGCGGGCAGCAATCGCCTCGGTTACCCTGCGGATGTTAAAATCATCCGTGTTCCCTGCTCATGCAGAGTGAACCCGATGTTCATTCTGCGCGCGTTTCAGCGCGGAGCGGACGGGGTGATAATATGCGGCTGTCATCCCGGAGATTGCCACTATACCTCCGGAAACTATTATACGCGCCGCAGAATGGCACTGCTGTTTTCAATGCTTGACTATCTCGGCATTGAACGCGAACGAACCCGCGTTGAATGGGTCAGCGCGGCGGAAGGCGCAAAATTTGCCGCAACGATGAATGATTTTGCGGAAAAGGTTGCCGGCTTGGGCAAAAACAAGCGTCTGGAGGATTTGAGATGCAGCAAATAACCCAAGATTATCTTGCAAACAAAGCAAAGGAGCTTTTGAACAGCGGAATCTGCAGCAGAGTTTTCGGCTGGAAAAGAGGCGAATTTGATTACGACCTTACGCCCGCTGTTTTCACGACAGCCGAACAAATAGACAGGGAATTTGTTTACAACGGCTTTTGCGCCGCAAACTTCTCAAAATACCTTGTTAACGAAACGCGCAGGGACGCCGGCAAAGTTGCGGTTTTTTTGAAACCGTGCGACAGCTACAGCTTTAATCAGCTGCTTACCGAACACAGGTTCGACAGAGAAAAGGTTTACGCCGTCGGCATACAGTGTGAGGGAATGGCTGATATCAACAAGGTCAGGCAGGCGGTTGACGGTATTGCAAAGCTCACCTTTGACGAAAACGGAAATATTATCGTTGAAACTCTTTACGACGGAACAGCAAAACTCGACAGAAACGAGTGTATGCTTGAACGCTGCATTCACTGCAAATCCAAACGCTGCGTTGTTTATGATGAGCTTCTCGGGGAGAATGGTGAAGTTCTTGACGATTCCCGCTTTGATGAGGTCAAAAAACTTGAAGCAATGACGGCGGATGAACGCTTTGCATTCTGGCAGGGTGAGCTTTCGCGCTGCATTCGCTGCAATGCCTGCCGCGATGCATGTCCTGCATGCACCTGCGAGAAATGCGTGTTTGACAATCCCGCATCGGGTGTTGAAAACAAAGCAGCCGCAGATTCTTTCGAAGAAAAAATGTTTCATATAATCCGTGCGTTTCACGTCGCCGGACGCTGCACGGATTGCGGTGAGTGTTCGCGCGTTTGCCCCCAGCATATACCGCTGCATCTTTTGAATCGAAAGTTTATAAAGGATATCAATGCCTTTTACGGCGAATATCAGGCGGGCGCGGAAGAAGGCAGCAGAGCCCCGATCGTGAACTACACAAAGGACGATATCGAACCCTCAGCTGCGGTTGAAAGGAGCGGAAACAATGCGTAAAATTGCAAAATCAGAGCTGAATTCGCTCTTTGCGGCAATTGCCGAACGTGCAAAACTGTATGTGCCGCAGGATACGGCAGGCGGAGCAAAGTTTTCCGAGTGGAAAAACGGAAAAATGTGTTCCAAAGCTTTGAACACTGTTCGCAGTGCAAAAGACTTTTTCTTTCCGCAGACCGAAAACCTGATGGATTTTAAACTGAGCGGAAAAACAATAGAGATTGTCGATACCCGCAGTGAAACGGAGGATTTTGTTCTGTTCGGCGTCAGGGCGTGTGACGTGAAGAGTTTCGAAATTCTGGACAGAGTTTTTCTTTCCGAACCCGTTGACACCTACTACAGGAACCGCCGCGAGCACGGCATCATAATGTCACTGGCATGTTCCCGTCCGCAGGAAACATGTTTTTGTGCATCATTCGGAATTGATGCAGGTGCGCCCGAAGGTGATATTGTTTGCACGGAATCCGAAGATACACTCTATCTCGATGCAAAAACAGCGAAGGGCACCGCTCTTCTGAACTCGCTGAACACACTCACCGAGGAGGCGGACGGGGAAGCGGATGCGGCAGAAATGAAAGCCGTTTACGATACGGTTTCGGCTCGGATTAAAAAACTTCCGCTTGCGGGTTTGAAACCCGATGCTTTCGGGGCGGGGAAGACGGATGAGTTTTTCAATGCACCCGAGTGGAAAGAACTTTCGTCACATTGCCTCGGCTGCGGCACGTGCACATTTGTTTGTCCGACCTGCCAATGCTACGATATTCGGGATTTCGACACGGGTCACGGTGTGAAACGGTTCCGCTGCTGGGATTCATGCATGTATTCGGAATTCACAAAAATGTCTGCGGGACAGCCGCGTCTGACTCAAACGGAAAGGTTCCGTCAGCGTTTCATGCACAAACTGGTCTATTATCCGACAAACAACAACGGACTGTTTTCGTGCGTGGGATGCGGCAGGTGCCTTGCAAAATGCCCGATAAACATGAACATTGTGAAAGTCATGAAAGCTCTTGCGAAGCCGCAGAACCGTGACTGCGAAAACGGTGAAACCCCCGAAGGGAGGAAATAAAATGTCTGTTACAGCAACACGAGATCCCCTGATGCCAGTTATCGGCGTTGTCACTGATATAAGGATAGACACGCCGGACGTTAAAACTTTCCGCGTTGTAACTCCGGATGGAAAAAAAGCGTTTGAACACCGTCCGGGGCAGTGCGCAATGCTGTCCGTACCCGGAGTCGGCGAGGCGATGTTCTCAATAACTTCATCCCCGACAAATACGGAATTCATGGAGTTTTCAATCAAAAAATGCGGCTGCGTGACAGAATGGCTGCATTCGATGGAACCGGGGCAGCAGATTACGATACGCGGGCCGTACGGCAACGGCTTTCCTGTGGACGACGTTTTTGCAGGCCGCGATCTGCTCTTTATTGCAGGCGGAATCGGGCTTGCACCGCTGCGTTCCGTGATTAACTATTGCCGGCATTATCGCGACAGGTACGGCAAAATAGATATTGTTTACGGTTCGCGCAGTATGCAGGATTTGGTAGACTATAATGAAATAATTGATGAGTGGGCTGTTGATGCGGGTGTCAGCGTACACCTCACAATCGATAAAGAACAGCCGGAGTGGAGCGGTCATGTCGGTTTTGTTCCGAACTATGTCAAGGAATTGGGCTTTTCAACCGACAAAATCGCGATTCTCTGCGGTCCGCCGATAATGATTAAATTTACCCTTGCAGGACTGTGCGAGATCGGATTTGATAAAACTCAAATATACACAACAATGGAACTTCGCATGAAATGCGGCATCGGTAAATGCGGCAGGTGCAATATCGGTTCGAAATATGTCTGCAAGGACGGACCCGTTTTCCGCTGCGACGAACTGGATGCACTTCCGAACGAATACTGAGGTTTTTGGAGGAGATGCTTTAAAATGAAAGAAAACACGGTTGACATCTACCTTTTCGGCAAAAAATACACCGTCCCCGATGATTTGACGATCATGCGGGCAATGGAATATGCGGGCTATCAGCTTGTGCGCGGCT
>OGQY01000598.1_pt1 | contig 28440 bp, 21 predicted proteins | sample 1553361 | NCBI WGS metagenome assembly OGQY01 (sample SAMEA2579963, study PRJEB22360) | human gut metagenome | reverse complement strand
GATATATATTCTTGGGAAATAAATTTTTAGCAGATTTTTTCTTGATAGCAGCATCTATTAGTTTGTTTGAAATAGTAATTAGAATTAAGTTAGATGATAGTAAAGTCTATTCAATTATGCGTAGTATAAGTACAATAACTTACTTGATTCATATGTGGGTTTGGACAATTTTCTATTGTTTAATTTACAAAGAAAAAACATATGGGATAGAATGTTGGGTGTTTACAAGTGCTTTCAGTATGATAATTTCTGTGCTTTACTATTTGACGAAAAGTAGGAGTCGGAAAGGTAGAAGTAAAATATGAAAACAACATTACTTATCATGGCTGCTGGTATCGGTAGCCGCTTCGGAACGGGAATTAAGCAGCTGGAGCCAGTGGATGATGCTGGACATATCATCATGGACTACTCAATCCATGATGCGATTGAGGCTGGTTTCAACCATGTAGTATTTATCATCCGTAAGGATATCGAGAAGGAGTTTAAAGAGGTTATCGGTGATCGCATTGCTTCTATTTGCTCTGCTCATAATGTAACTGTGGACTACGCATTCCAGGATATCAACGATATTTCTGGAGAACTTCCGGAAGGCCGTACAAAGCCGTGGGGAACTGGACAGGCTGTGCTTGCAGCGAAGAAGATTATCAAGACTCCGTTCATCGTCATTAACGCAGATGATTACTATGGCAAGGAAGGCTTCAAGGCCGTCCATGAGTATCTGGTGAATGGCGGAAAGTCCTGCATGGCAGGTTTTGTGCTGAAGAACACGCTGTCTGATAATGGTGGCGTGACTCGTGGTATCTGTAAGATGGACGAACAGAACAATCTGACCGAAGTTGTAGAGACTAAGAACATCGTAAAGACAGCGGATGGGGCAGAAACAGACGGAAAAATGATTGATGTTGATTCTCTGGTTTCCATGAATATGTGGGGGCTGACTCCTGATTTCCTGGGTATGCTGGAAGAAGGCTTCAAAGAGTTCTTTGAGAAGGAAGTGCCGTGTAATCCTCTGAAAGCAGAATATCTGATCCCTATCTTCATCGGTGAATTGCTGGAGCAGGGAAAGATGGCTGTGAAGGTTCTGAAAACCAACGATACATGGTATGGTATGACCTACCATGAAGATGTCGCAGCGGTAAAGGACAGCTTTAAGAATATGCTGGAGAACGGTATGTATAAGGCTGACCTGTTCAGCAATCTGTAAACTATGATGAAAGAAGCGATTGATCTGCTCGTGAAAATCTTAACAAATATTTTAACTGCATTGTATCAGCCGTGTGGGTTCTCACTCCTTCTTTCATTTCTTGCAATGTTTTTCTACCTGTATACGTATGAATCTGCCGCAGCAGGTAAAGGATGGAAAAGTGCTGTGGCGACATGGTATAAGGAATTCAAGGGGAGTGTGTTCTTTCGGAAATTGTTCTTACTGGCTTTCGTGACAGGCCTGATATTGTTTAAAACCCTGTTAAACCGTAACCTTTGGATGAACCCACTGTCCGATATCATGGGCGGCTGGGGCATCTGGGAGACAGTAAACGGCGAACAGAAGCTGACAACCGAGTGCATTGAGAACGTGATCATGATGATGATGCCATTTTCAACAGTAGTGATGTGGACGTTTCAAGAGAAGACAGGAAACAACTGGAAAAAAATACTGTGGCAAAGCGGGAAAATAGCGTTTATATTCTCGGTAAGCATTGAAATGCTACAATTATTGTTGCGGCTAGGAACGTTCCAGCTGTCAGATATTTTTTACAACACAGTAGGTGGAGTGTTTGGCGGATTGATGTATTGTGCGGTGATGAAGACAAGAAAGCATCTGTAAAACTGAATAAAATTATGATATACAGGGAGCAAGATAGCTCCCTGTGCTGCTCTGATAAATCCCACACCTCTTCGTGGTGAGCAGCAGGCAATAAGTCTATGAATCAGGGATTCGATGATTGGCTGAGATCGCATCCATCACCGCAAACATTGACACTTTAAAGGCGGATCTGAAAGAGAAGAAACCTGCTTGGTAGCGATTAGATTAACGTGAAAATAAGAGGACAATTTTATGGCAAAATTACGAGCTGATAAAAGAAATTATAAAAAAGCGTTTACAGTTCATGCAAATTCCTATGATAATTGGAATATTGGAAGTCCTTACAGTAGACGTTTATTATTATGTTATTGTGTTGAATGTGGATTGAAATGCTTGATCATGGAGAATGATAATATATATACGATTTCTCAGGCGGATGATGAGACAGCGAAAATTTTGGGGTCACATGACTTTAGAACGCTGTTAAAGAGAGTTGGTCAGGCTGGAACTTATCGATTTAAGAGTTTTCCTACGGAGTATGGAAATACGGTAGGAACAGCGGATTATCATCAGTTGTGCAGGTATTTGATTGCTCCTGCAGAGCAGAATATTACATATTTGCAGGAATTTGATCATACGCTGGCTGAGATTAAAGAATGGCTGAAAGAGGTGGTGTAAATTATGAGGTTCTATACATGGAAAGATATTGAACGATATATTTTAATGCATCATGATGAGTGGAACGATGAATTATACGATATAGAAGTTTATCCGAATGAAATGGTTGTATACCCAAAATCAGAACAGGGTACGCTGCAGAATGCTGTATTAAAGAAACTTTTTCCGAAAAATATTGCACCTGATAATTTAAGTATAAAATTGGATGGTCAGGGAGAAGATTTGATGATTTTATATGAGTACGAGTACAGTCCGGTTACTGTAAGAACGTTGCCATTGTTTAAAAAGGCGATTTATGAAGATTCCATATATCCGACGGAGCAGTTGGCGGATCTTAGCTGTCCGGTTTTTGCATTTCATTCTTATAAGGGTGGAGTTGGACGAACACTGTCGCTTATTGCATTTGCACGGGCATGGACCAATCTTCAGAAGAATCCGGAAAACAGCAAACTTTTAATTATTGATTCTGATCTGGAGGCACCGGGACTTACCTTAATCCAGGGTGATCTAAATGATAGTGCTTTTAGTTATTTGGATTTATTAACTTTGATTCAGGATAACAGCAATGTAGAGGAAATTGTATCAACGGCAGGAAATTTAATGGGGACGATTACCTTGCCAATCGAAACCAGCCAACAGAGAGTAGAACATTTCTTTCTTCCGACATATCGTTATGAAGAGCAATTGTTTGATCTGTATGCAAGTCCGCAAACAATCACTGCCAGTCGAAATAAAGAATATATTTTGGCAGAAGTACTTTCAAAACTGGCAAGTAGTTTAGGGGCAACAGCAGTTCTGGTGGATCTTCGTGCGGGGATCAGCGAATATTCAGCACCATTGTTGCTTGATCCGCGAGTGAAAAAATATTGTGTAACTTCTACTTCTCTTCAGTCTGTAATGGGAACAAAGCAGGTATTAAGTTTTATTGCAAAAGGTCTGAAGATAAAGGAAGATACGCTTCTGCCTACTGTTTTTCTGGGCATGATTCCGGAAACTTTTTCAAGAAGAGAGAAACAGGAAATCAAGGAAAATTTACTCGGATGTTTTGAGACTACAGAGGTAAAAGAGGAACTTCTTGATAATATGATCGTGGAGCTTCCGTTTGCCAGTGAATTAATACATTTAACAGAATGGAAGCAGATTTTAAATGTTTTAAAAGACAGAGATATGTATGAGGCTGTCAAAGAATTAGTAAAACCTTACTGTATATCAGAAGAACCAGAAAGAGGAATTTATACAGAAAAACAGCATCAGATCATTACAAAACAAATTTGTGACTTTGCGAATAATCAGATCACGGCTGAAGCCAATGGAGCGGAAGAACTATTATTAACCGAACCGATTAAAAATCTTTGTGCTCGTTTCAATCACCAGATTCCGGTGACGGTTGTTCAGGGAGCAAAGGGATCTGGAAAAACATTCTTGTATCGTCAGTTGATAGAAAAGAAAAACTGGAATTCTTTTTTTTCTGAAATTACTCATAAAAAAATCAGTAAGGAAAATGGCTATTTTATCCCTGTTTTAGCACCGCAGAATATTTCACAGATTCAAACGGTTCTGGGACAATGTATTGACTGTTTTAATGAGGCATTGCCTTTTGCAGATGTTTCACAGAGTATCTACAGTGACAATTCTTACAGACTGGATCTTAAAGCGAATAAAGAAATTGACTGGATGAATTTTTGGGAACAATTGTTTGTAAATTCCGTTAATAAAGAGTTTACCTCATTTGCTCAACTGAATGAAAAATTAAAAGAAGAGGAAAAGACAGTTATCTTTTTGATTGATGGGCTGGAAGAGATATTAAAAGCAGTATCTTCAAATAAAAATCAGCAAAAAGCGATAGAAGTTTTATGCCAGGGAGTTTTGAATACTATCAGTGCGAGATATGAAAATATTGGTCTTATTATTTTTATACGAAGTGATATGGCACAGAATGCAATTACAGTTAATTATGAGCAATTCAGGCAGTCATTTGCCTATGCAGAACTGAAATGGTCTTCGGCAGAAGCTTTAAAGTTGGCAGTTTGGCTGGTAAGCCATGCAAACAGTGATTTTTATCGGGAAAGTATTCCGATTGAAAATGCGTCACAGGAAATAATCGATAAATATCTGGAAGAACTCTGGGGATTGAAATTAGGAAAGAAGGATTCAAATGAAGCGTATTCATCACGTTGGATACTGGCAGCTCTTTCCGATTTTAATGGACAACTTCAGGCACGTGACATTATCCGGTTTTTGAAATATGCAGCAGGGCAGAATATGAAAAAACCGCCGTATGATGATCGGATATTAATGCCTGCAGAGATACGTTATGCAGTACCAAAGTGTTCAAATGCCAAAATCAGTGATATTAAGGCGGAATATGAAAATTTAAAGCCTATTTTTGAAAAGCTGGAAGATTTGCCGACAGACGAAAAAACACTTCCAATGAATCTGGAAAATAATATATTTACATCGGCAGAAGAAAAGTCCATGACACAATCCGGATATTTGAAACGTGATGGAGAAAAACTTTATTTACCGGAAATTATACGTCATGCACTGGGATTTCGATATGAAAAAGGTGCAAGACCGAGAGTATTGTCTTTGCTTCTTAAACATTAATTACATGGGGTTGATTTTTGAGAAGATGTGTCAGGATTATCTGCTCTATTATTCAGATAATCTTCTCGTTGAGCTGAGTGAAATCGGTCAGTGGTGGGGGACAGACCGGAAGAAGAAAAAGCAGATGCAGATTGATATCGTTGGAACACCTGTTGAAGGTAAGGATTATATCATTGGCTCGTGCAGGCACAGAAGCACGGTGAAGTCCGGCTGGTAACGCTGGAGGATCTCTACAGGTAGAGGGAGATTTTTGAAAAATTTTTTTGAGTTATTATGGAAAAGAGAAACATAAGGATTGTCTGAAGTGTTTGATTTTTGATAAGAGCAAATTTCAAATCATTTTATTCAGAAAAAGTGGAGGAATACATTATGTGTGGAATTGTTGGTTTTACAGGAGAACATCAGGCAGCACCGATTTTATTGGATGGTTTGTCAAAACTGGAGTACCGGGGATATGATTCGGCGGGATTGGCTGTTCGAGACGGAGAGAATCTGGCACAGGTTGTGAAGGCAAAGGGACGCTTGAGCAATCTGGCGGAGAAAACGGACGATGGTCATACCTTAAAAGGTACTTGCGGGATCGGTCATACTCGCTGGGCAACGCATGGGGAACCGAGTCAGACAAATGCACATCCGCATGTGTCGGGAAACTGCAGCGGTTCTGGCTCAGGTATGGTAGAATCCGAGGTTGTTGGTGTGCATAATGGCATTATTGAGAATTATACGGAGCTGAAGGAAAAGTTATTAAAACATGGCTATACTTTTTACAGTCAGACAGATACAGAAGTTGTGATCAAGCTGGTGGACTACTATTATAAGAAATATAATCTGGGTCCGATCGATGCGATCGCGAAAACGATGGTGCGTGTACGCGGTTCGTATGCTCTGGAACTGATGTTTAAGGATTATCCGGGGGAGATCTGGGTGGCACGAAAAGACAGTCCGATGATCATTGGTATTGCAGACGGAGAAACTTATGTTGCTTCTGATGTTCCGGCAATTCTCAAATATACCAGAAATGTTTATTATATTGGAAATCTGGAGTTCGCAAAACTGACTCCGGGCGAGGCACACTTTTATAATCTTGATGGCGATGAGATTGAAAAAGAAACAACTGAGATCAAGTGGGATGCCGAAGCAGCGGAGAAAGCCGGTTTTGAGCATTTTATGATGAAGGAGATCCATGAGCAGCCAAAAGCAATCCAGGATACGCTCAATTCGGTCATCAAAGAAGATAAAATTGACCTTTCAACAGTAGAGATCACGGACGAAGAGATTCAGAATTTTGATCAGATCTATATTGTTGCCTGCGGATCGGCATGGCATGTGGGTATGGCAGCACAGTATGTATTTGAAGATCTGGCGGATATTCCGGTGAGGGTAGAGCTGGCATCCGAATTCCGTTATCGAAAAATGCCATTAAACCAGAAAGCACTGGTGATCGTAGTCAGCCAGTCCGGTGAAACAGCCGATACACTGGCGGCTCTTAGAATGGCAAAAGAAAAGAATATTACCACAATGGCGATCGTCAATGTAGTTGGAAGCAGCATTGCACGCGAAGCCGATAAGGTATTCTATACACTTGCAGGCCCGGAAATCTCAGTTGCGACAACGAAAGCCTACAGTGCACAGTTAGCCGCAATGTACTGCCTGGCAGTGCAGTTCGCAAAAGTCAGAGGAAAGATTTCAGAAGAACAGTACAGCTATTACATTTCTGAGATGCTTACCATCCCGGATAAAATGCAGAAAGTCCTGGAAGATAAAGAAAGGATCCAGTGGTTTGCCTCCAAATATGCAAACGCACATGATGTATTCTTCGTGGGCCGCGGCATTGATTATGCAGTTTGCCTGGAAGGAAGCTTAAAACTCAAAGAAATTTCTTATATCCATTCCGAAGCCTATGCGGCAGGAGAACTGAAGCATGGAACCATCAGCCTGATCGAACAGGGAACCCTGGTGATCGGAGTCCTGACGCAGAGCGAACTCTATGAGAAAACCATCAGCAATATGCTCGAATGTAAGAGCCGCGGAGCTTACCTGATGGGACTGACTACCTATGGAAAATACGAAATCGAAGATCAGGTGAACTTTACCGTTTATGTACCAAAAGTAGATGAGCATTTTGTCGGAAGCCTGGCCGTGGTTCCGCTGCAGCTGATCGGATACTATGTCAGCGTGGCAAAAGGACTGGATGTGGATAAACCGAGAAATCTGGCGAAGAGCGTGACGGTAGAGTGATATCAGAGTGACATCAGGTGCGGTATGACCTGCAAAGAAGACGCAGCAGCGGTGAAAGACTTCAGAGAACGTAAACAATACTATATATCAAGGAGGTGCAGCACTGCATGAGTAATGTATTACCTGTTGAGGATTTAAGTAAAACTTACCTGGAACACGCTATGGTTATCAACAATTTTGTTATCAAAATCGGCAGTCAGATTAAAGACAGTCTGTGTCGTGTCTTTGGTGATGGTGTGCAGTATGAATGGCGTGAGAACGATGATAAAGTAATGATTCCGGATGTATCCATTATCTGCAACTTGAGAGATCGAAAGAATATTTCTTTTACAGGTATTCCTCGTTTTGTGATGGAGGTCTTATCTAATGCTACAGAGAAATACGACAGGCACGAAAAAATGAATATTTACTGCAAAGTCGGAGTTTCTGAATACTGGATCGTTGATTGGAGAAAAAAGTCCGTAGAAATCTATCTTTTTGACTTCGAAGAGGATGGAACAGGATATCCGTATCTTTATAAAACAGTTACTGCACAGAATAAAGAGGAGTTACAACTGGTGATGTTCCCGAATTTGAAAATAACCTTTGAGGAATTGTTTGATCTTGGAGAATATTGATTTTACATGACTCTCCGGTGCAGTCAGGGAATGATTTCAGCTTTTCGGTTTGACTTAGTAAATGCTATGAGTTATGATACTTAAAAGAAGTAACTTGTGAGCCAGTCGCTCATGAGCATAATTAGTGGAGGAAACAGCATGAAATTTTTTGTAACAGGTGTCGGCGGACAGCTTGGACATGATGTAATGAACGAACTGATCAAGAGAGGGCACGAGGGTGTCGGTTCTGATATTCAGGAGCAGTACAGCGGTGTGGAAGATGGTTCTGAGGTGACAAAAGCACCTTATCTTTCACTGGATATCACAGATAAAGAAGCAGTAAAGCGTGTCATTGAGAGCGTAAAACCAGATGCGGTGATCCACTGTGCGGCATGGACTGCGGTTGATATGGCGGAAGATGATGACAAGGTTGCAAAGGTCCGTGCGATCAATGCGGGCGGCACGCAGAACATTGCGGATGTCTGCAAGAAGCTGGACTGCAAGATGACTTACATCAGCACAGATTATGTATTTGACGGTCAGGGCACAGAGCCATGGAAACCGGACTGCAAGGATTATAAGCCGATGAATGTCTATGGACAGACGAAGCTGGAAGGGGAACTGGCAGTAAGCCAGACACTGGAGAAATATTTTATCGTCCGCATTGCGTGGGTCTTTGGCTTAAATGGCAAGAATTTTATCAAGACGATGCTGAATGTCGGCAAGACGCATGACACGGTTCGTGTGGTCAATGATCAGATCGGTACGCCAACTTACACTTATGATCTGGCACGTCTGCTGGTTGATATGAATGAAACGGAAAAATATGGTTATTATCATGCGACGAACGAGGGCGGATACATCAGCTGGTATGATTTTACGATGGAAATCTACCGTCAGGCAGGTTATACGACCAGGGTTCTGCCGGTAACCACAGCAGAATATGGTTTAAGCAAAGCGGCAAGACCGTTTAACAGCCGTCTGGATAAGAGCAAGCTGGTGGAAAATGGATTTACACCGCTTCCGACCTGGCAGGACGCACTGAGCCGTTACCTGAAAGAAATCAAAGCGTGATTTAGGATACATTTTAAAAGATAAGTACAAAAAATAAGAAGTGGGAGTCTTCACCGACTAAGATAAAAAGATACTGAACAGTTGCAGAAGGAGATAAAGAAAATGGGACAGATCAAAGTTGAGAAAAATGTAGGCGGCATCGAAGGCCTTTGTATTGTAGAACCGGCCGTTCATGGTGACGAGCGTGGTTATTTCATGGAAACCTACAACGAAAGAGATATGAAAGAAGCAGGCATTGATATTCATTTCGTACAGGATAACCAGTCCATGTCCACAAAAGGAGTATTGAGAGGCCTGCATTTCCAGAAACAATATCCGCAGTGCAAGCTAGTCCGTGCGGTACGCGGAACAGTATTTGATGTTGCAGTGGATCTGCGTTCCGATTCCAAGACTTATGGAAAATGGTTCGGCGTGGTTTTATCTGCGGAAAATAAAAAGCAGTTCCTCATTCCGGAAGGTTTTGCACATGGATTTCTGGTGCTGAGCGATGAGGCAGAATTCTGCTATAAAGTGAACGATTTCTGGCATCCAAACGATGAGGGCGGCATGGCATGGAACGACCCGGAGATCGGCATCGAGTGGCCGGAAGTGAAGGGCGAGTACAAAGGCAGTGCATCTGCAGAAGGTTATACACTGGCAGACGGCACAGCACTGAACCTGAGTGATAAAGACCAGAAATGGCTGGGACTGAAAGATACCTTTAAATTTTAATGAAAATAAGTTTTGATTTATGATACAATAGAGCCATGGAGGACCGTGGCTCTTTTGTTTGTGGATTTGTGACACGTTTTTTGCACAGAAGGAACTAAGCGAATGAAAAGCCAGTTTCCAGACTAAGGAGAAAGCTGGAAGATGTGGTTCAGTGGAGAAGATAGACTGAGAAAGGGAGTCAAAGGAGATGGAAGAACAAAAGCAGGCAGAGCAGCAATGGAATAAAATCCGCCGGGAGCGAATAAACATTTTGAAAGAGGCTCCATCAGAGGAGAATCTGTGGCAGGCAGTCATGGCATTTCAGGATTATCCATTCAAAACAGTAACGGGGCTGCCGTTTCAATATACACTGAAAACAGGCAAAAACGGAGAATGGACAAAAGAGTTATGGATCGACCGCAGAGAAAAGAGCAAAAGTCTGTCGTGGAGCAGCGTGGTACTGGCATTTAAAAACAGCCGGAAAACAACAGAAGTCGTGGAACGGCCGAAAGCACTTGGAGATATCCGGGGGATTTCCTATATTTATCCGATCCTGTGGAGATTGGAGCTGATCAGGGTACCGGAGAAATTTGAAAAAAAGATGGCATGCGATGATGAAAAGAATGCAAAAGGATAGATGAGGTTTCGGGCGGTCAGCCGGAAATGCTGTGATCGTCCTGAGAAGGATTCCTGTTTTCTAAAAACTGCCGGAGGCGCCGCTCTGATCTGGCACCGACCAGGATACAGCAGTAGAGAATCAGAATATACAGGAAAAGAATCAAAATGCCGATAGTGATAAGAGTCAGTTTCATGGTATCATTGTCCTTTCTGAAAGTATGGTAAGCTGCGTTCGACCTGAACGCAAAGAGCATATATATCGTGTCTGAAGAGAGTTTTTTCTCTCGAACCATGTTAGCATAAGTATATGGAGATGCCAGGGAAAATATGTATCTGGTTATGAGCAAGTAGCAAAGCGGATTGCGAATATCCGCTTGACAGATATAAAAGGAGAAATGGAGAGGGGGAAATGGAAAATTTGATTGAATTATTAAAGAAAATCATAACAAACGTCCTGACGGCACTTTATCAGCCGTTCTGGTTTGCAGTTATTCTGACTGTATTTCTGTTGTTTTTTTATCTTTATGCCTATAAGCCGATTGACACAGGAAAGGGCATCCGGGCAGCATTTCGGGCATGGTGGCAGGAATTTCGAACTTCGCTGTTCTTTCGAAAACTCTTTTTGCTGACGTTTTTTACAGTGATGATCCTGTTTCAGACACTGATCAACCGAAATATGTGGATCAATCCGCTGTCGGATATTATGGGAGGCTGGTGGATCTGGCACACGGCGGCAGACGGCACGGTCACACTGACGACGGAATGCTTTGAAAATATCGCACTGATGCTTCCGTTTACGGCACTGCTTTTGTGGACAGTGGCAGAAAAAATATTTTGCGGCAGAAAGATAACATTTGGGAGATGTGTATGGATATCAACGAAAACAGCCTTTCTGTTTTCACTGGCGATTGAGTTTTTGCAGCTGTTTCTAAGACTTGGAACATTTCAGCTGTCAGATCTGTTTTACAATACTCTGGGTGGTGCATTAGGTGGAATGATTTACTGGATTTGCTGGAAAATCCGGGGGAAAAAACAAAAAACAGGAAAATAAGAAAAATCAGAATAACAGATCAAATGGAATCCGGACAGAGCTTCGGATCCTTTTTCTTTACATAAAGATGTACAGATGAGCAAATCGGGAGGTTGAAATATTCAAACCTCCCGACCTACAACAAAATTTGAGAAATATAAAAATATGGATGACATTATTATATTATGCTTTTTTCGATTTGTAAAGGGCAAATATACCAAAACTTACAAAAAATATTGCGGAAACTGTAATTGGCCATGTGGAACGGGCACCGGTCTGCGGTGAAACCTGGCTTGTTCCAACGGTCGCACCCTTTTCACGGTAGATCAGAGCCATAACAGATGAACCGGCATGGAAATAAGCGGCTACCTGGTTATCACTGATCTTTTCTCCCTGAAGAACTTCCCAGCCATGCTCCGGACAATAGTAGAGGATATCCACCTGGATGTTGTCCGTCATATTATTTGCTACAAAAGTAACTCTGACTGGATCATCAGCTGTCGGTGTCACACTGTCAAAAGTAATATCCATGACCGGAGAAAGGAATTTGTACAGCCCAAGGTCGATGCCCCTTTTGATAATGCTGTTCTGTCCATAAAGATCGATCGGACTTGGAAGAGCATCGCCAAAAGCATCTTTTACAGTAGTACCTCGTCTGGCATTGTTCAGACGATCGATGATTTGTTGTAATTCTTCACTGTATTTGCTTAAATCTACAGCACTTAAAGTTACTTTGCCGCGGTCAGAAGATGCATTCGGCATATCAATCTCTGGTGATCGAGAGTGTATCGACTTTTCTGGAAAAAGGACGCAGACTGGTCTCCTATGCAGCATTTGACCGGGACGGCCACGTTGCGAAAGCATCCAGACAGCTGATCTACACGGACTATCATTCGCCGAAAATCTCCTGTGCAAAGCCATTTTCTTTCCCGGTCGGGACACAGGATATTCTGGATAGTGTCTATGCGACAGACTGCATCGACGGAGATATCTCAAATAAGGTGGAGATCACGGGGGATTCGGTGTTTTTCCTGAATATTGCCGGAGAATATGAGATCTGGCTGCAGGTGACAAACAGCTGCGGTGATATGGTGACGGTTCCGGTCACGCTTGAGATGGTGGATTACAGACAGCAGACGGAGAGGACAAAGCGTGCAGAAGCAGCAAAACAGACGGAAAGGACCAATCTGACAGAAAAAGCGACAGAAGAAACAGGGCAGAAAGAGACGGAAGGAGCAGAAAATGGAACAAAGGCGGGGTGAGTACAGGATGGATGGAGTGGACAGGGCACTGTCGTATACGGTTCTGACGGATGTTCTGCGGCAGTGGCTGGTGATTTTCTGTTTTGCCGTTTCGGCAGCATTGCTTGCGGCAGCTGTGATGCAGTGGCACTATCAGCCATCTTACACTTCCCAGGCGACACTTTATGTGACAAAAAAGGGACTTCCGAATAATGTCTATGACAATGAAAGTTCGGCACAGGTTATGGCGGAACATTTTGAGCAGATTTTAAACAGCAGTATTTTGCAGAAAAAAGTCGCAGAAGAGATACATCTTGCGGATTTTGCAGGCAGTGCATCGGCAGAGGCGGGGGAGGGGACGAATCTGATCAATCTGGCGGTCACTGCGGCCTCACCGGAGCTTTGCTTTAAACTGATGCAGTCTATTTTGAAAAATTACAGCCTGGTATCGGACTATATGACAGGTAATGCAATCCTGGAGATCTTAAAGGCACCGAAGGTTCCGCTTACGCCGGATCAGCCGTTTGAGCGGCGAAATATCATGATCAAAGCATTTCTGGCTGCGGCAGCATGCTGGGTACTGATCTTCGGCGGACTGTCCTGGCTGAAGGATACGATCCGTACGGAGGAAGACATTGAACAGAAGCTGGAGGCGAGACGTCTTGGTACGCTCTGGCATGAGCGGAACAGAAAAAAACGAACTGACATCCGCATAGACGATCCGCTGATCAGCTTCCGCTATATGGAATCCCTGCAAAAACTGACACAGCACGTCCAGAAAAAGATGGAGGAGCGAAAGGCACAGACACTGCTTGTGACCAGTGTGCTGGAAAAAGAGGGCAGATCGACCGTGGCGGAAAATCTGGCACTGGCACTTTTGATGCGAAAAGAGAAGGTTTTTCTGTTAAATGCAGATTTCCGGAAGCAGAATGCGTCCTGGCTTGCCGATGAAGAAGGACATTTGAAAATAGAAAATTTTCAGAAATTGTTGGAGAACCTGAAAAAAGAGAATGATTATGTGATCATCGATACGCCGCCGTTTTTGCAGAATGCGGATACGGAGGAGATGGCACAGATGGCGGATGCGTCACTTCTGGTTGTTGCAGAGCACCGGGCACAGGCGAAAGATCTGAATGCGGCACTGGATCTTTTAAATGCACAGGGAGAGAAAAATCTTGGCTGTGTCTACAACAATGCACATGTGGAATTTTTAAGACCGATGGCCTCTTATGGCTATCAGTATGCATATCATTACGGCAGATATGGAGGACATTATGAACGGTGAGATGAGATTGGAGGATGGAAGGATCGACCTTACCTCTCTGGCAGAGACGATGTGGAAACAGGGCAGACGCTTCTGGTGGCTTTTGCTGCTTCTTGCAGGGATCGGGGCAGCTGCCTGTTCTTTTCTTGTGAAAAAAACTTATCAGCCGGTCTATACTGCATTTGCTGCTTATGCGGTGAGCAGTGATTCTGTCTATGCGGGAAATAAAAACTATGAGCAGAAAGTAGCAGAACAGATCGGCGTTGTGTTTCCTTATATTTTAACGAGCGATGTACTGCGGGAAAAAGTATGTGAAAAGATGGGGACAAAGACCATGCCGGGAAGTATCGATGCATCGGTGGTTCAGGATACTAATCTGATCACGATCCGGGCAAGGGCTGCAAGTGCCGGCAGGGCGTATGAACTTCTTCAGGCAGTGCTGGCATGTTACCCGGAAATCCTGCATCCGGTGACCGGTGTATTGAAGATGGAGCTTCTGGATGAATCCGGTGTGCCGCATCAGCCGGACAACATTCCGGATGGTCGAAGGGCAGCTCTTGAAGGGGCAGCGGGTGGAAGCCTGCTTTTTATTCTGATTGTGCTTTTTGGTGCCATGGCGAAAAAGACCGTCAGAAACCGGGAAGATCTGCAGAGACTGACGCAGATCCATTATCTGGGAAGTCTTCCGAAAACCAGGGCAAAAAAGAGATCGGCTGCCTTTTTAGATGCCCGGTATGCCATCTGTGCAAGACTGGAAAAGGAGCTGAAAAAGAAAAACATGCATACGCTTCTTGTCACCAGTGCCGTTGCCGGGGAAGGAAAGACCACCGTTGCCTGCAATCTGGCACTGGGGCTGGAAAAGAAAGGCTATTCGGTACTTCTGCTCGATGCGGACTTAAGAAAACCGGCTGTTTGCCGGACGATTCAGCTGGATTCTGGTACGGAAGGGGCGTATGAAGTCCTGACCGGGCAGAGAACGGCAGAGGAGGTAAAAATCCGCTGTCGGGATACACAGCTCTGTGTCATTGCGGGAACGAAAAGCCTGTCATCCACGCAGCAGATCCTTGGAACAGGGAAAATCGCAGAGATCATAAAACAGCTGGAAAAGGAGGCAGATCTGGTGATCGTGGACACACCGCCGGCCGGGATTTTGTCGGATGCGGCAATGCTTGCTTCCTGCGTGGACGGAGGTGTTTTTGTTGTAAGACAGGATTTTGCTGATGTAAGGATCCTGACGGAAGGAATAAGGGAACTTTCCGAAGCCGGGATGGAGTTTGCAGGGTGCATTTTAAATCAGACCGAACACAAATAGCAGTGGACAATGGGAACGGTTTCTTATATAATGATGCCAGGGTCAAAAGGTCTAAATCCACATGAGCTTGCTCATAGGTGGATGAAAGACCTTGGGACCCGCCCCGATATGAGCATAAAAGTGGGATGATAATCCCACGATATGCGAATACTGGGGAGGATTGTGGGAGTGCAACGCACGGAACAATCCGTAGGCATCATAGTTTGGGACTTTTGACTCCAACATCATATAGTGAAAAGTATGGAATAAGATAACAGTTACTTAAGATAGATCTAAGGAGCGGATGAAATATCCGCTTTCTTCGATTCTGCAAGAAGAGAGGAAAGACATGACAATAAGAGAATGTTACGAAAAGACCGGGTCTGATTACGAAAACATTTTGAAAAGATTTGGCAGCGAAGCGATGATCCAGAGATTTGCACTGAAGTTTTTAAAGGACGGCAGTTTTTCGGATCTGAAAAATGCCCTGGAAGCAAAAGATGGAGAAAGAGCTTTCCGTGCAGCTCACACGCTGAAAGGCGTATGCATCAACCTGGGATTTGACCGGCTTTATAACGTAAGTGCAGAGCTGACAGAGAAACTGCGAGGCAGAGAGATCGAAGAGAGCGAAGAGCTCTTTGAACAGGTTGAAAAAGAATACCATGCCCTGACTGCTGTATTAAAGCAGTACGAATCAGAACTTTAAAAAGATCGGAAGAAGATCGGATGCGAAAGAGAAAATTGCAGTGAGGAGATGAACTTATGGAATCGGCAAACGGTATAACAAGGCAGCAGGCAGAAGACGAAATGCAGCTTTTCAAGAAAGTCTTTACCGTTGTGCGGCTGCTGGATGGAGAACATCTGGAGCAGATGCATAAGAGATGCAAGCTAGACTGTAAGGACGAAAAAGAGAAAAGAGAGTGTTATGAAATATGGAATAAAGACCATCCGTGTGAAAACTGCACTTCCCTGCAGGCACTGTATCAGCGGACACAGAAGACCAAGCTTGAATTTATCGAGGATGAGCTTTATCAGGTCACTTCCAGATACATAAAAGTAGACGGAAGAGACTGCGTGATGGAGCTTGTCAAATACATGGACATGGATACGCTGGTGGATTCCCGTGGCTGTGAAAAGCTGGTCAATCAGCTGATCGAGTATGATCAGAGATTGTATAAAGATGCACTGACCGGTGTATATAACCGTCGCTATTTTGAAGAGCAGATCAAGAAAAAGAATGAAAATGCCGGGGTGGCTGTCATTGATATGGATGACTTCAAACTGTGCAACGATACGCTCGGCCACAGTGTGGGAGATGCCGCACTCAGAACGATGGTAAAGACAGTTAAACACTGTATCCGCAAGACGGATATCCTGATCCGTTACGGTGGAGATGAGTTTATTCTGATTCTGGAGAACATCAAAAAAGAAAATTTTTTCAATAAACTGGTCCAGATCCAGAGTGATATCCATGCTGCAAACGTACCGGGATTTCCAAAGCTTCAGCTTTCGGTCAGTATCGGCGGAGTGATATCCTCAAAAGAGACGGTCGAGCATGCAGTTATGCAGGCAGATAAACTGATGTATCAGGCAAAAGAGCATAAAAATATGGTTGTTACGGAAGATAATGCCTCCTATGTTGCACCGGGAGTGGCAAACAGAAAGGCACGGCAGCAGATTCTGATCGTGGATGACTCGGAGATGAACCGTGCCATTCTTTCAGAGATGCTGAAAAAGGATTTTGATATTCTGGAGGCAGAAAACGGAAAAGAATGTCTGGATATCCTGCAGCAGTACGGCATGGGGATTTCCCTGGTGCTGCTTGATATCGTAATGCCGGTTGTGGATGGATTTGAAGTGCTGGATGTGATGGTACATAACCACTGGATCGAGGACATTCCGGTCATTATGATCTCCAGTGAGGATTCAGAACCTTATATCCGGCGTGCTTATGAGCTTGGCGTATCAGATTATATCAACCGTCCGTTTGATGCAAAAATAGTATGTCAGAGGGTGTATAATACAATCAAACTGTATGCAAAACAGAGAAAACTGGTGACGCTGGTTACCGATCAGATCTACGAAAAAGAAAAGAACAACCAGATGATGATCAGTATCCTAAGCCAGATCGTAGAATTTCGAAACGGTGAGAGCGGACTTCATGTATTACATATCAATATTTTATCAGAACTGCTTCTGGAGCGTCTGGTACAGAAGACGGATAAATATCAGATATCGGCACAGAGGCGTTCTCTGATCACGACGGCTTCTGCACTGCATGACATCGGCAAGATCGGCATCGATGACAAGATCCTCAATAAACCGGGCAGACTGACACCGGAAGAGTTTGATGAGATGAAAAAGCACACGATCATCGGAGAGTCTATCCTGAAAAACGTCGGTATTTATCAGAATGAAGAGCTGGTGCAGCTGGCTATGCATATCTGCAGATGGCATCATGAGCGTTATGACGGCAGGGGCTATCCGGACGGACTGAAGGGCGAAGAGATCCCGATCGAAGTCCAGGTTGTATCGATCGCAGATGTCTATGATGCACTGGTAAGCGAACGTGTCTACAAAAAGGCATATTCGCATAAAAAAGCAGTGGAAATGATCCTGAACGGTGAGTGCGGACAGTTTAATCCTCTGCTGCTGGAGTGTCTGCAGGATATTCAGGACCGTATCGATGAAGAGTTTCAGAATGTAGAAAATCAGAGCGAAGAAGAGAATCAGGAGCGAAAGGTACACGATCAGATCATGGAGACGACGGTGCTGGGCTGAGAAAAAGAGGGCAGTACTGTTGCTCTGCCCTGGAATGACGCTGCTGTGCGGCTGTTCCAAAAAAGCTGCTCTGCCTTGACTTTTGATGCAAATTTTGATATGATTGCGTCAGTAGTCGCAATACATCAGGAGGAACTGTCCAAGGCAGATCTGGCAGGTGATGAACGATTTATACAACAAAACGAAAAGGTGGGATTTTTGATGAAACAGTTTACTTACACAATTCAGGATTCAATGGGTATCCATGCAAGACCGGCAGGTCTGCTTGTAAAAGCTGCAGCAGCATTCAAAGACACAACGATCGAGATCAGCAGCAACGGCAAAAAAGCTGACGTTAAGAGAATCATGGCAATCATGAGCATGGGCGTTAAGCAGGGTGCAGAAGTAACCGTTACCTGTGAAGGTGCGGATGAAGATGCAGCAGCAGAAGCTATGGAGAAATTCTTCAAAGAAAATCTGTAAGAGTTACTGCCGTCAGGGAGACTGACAGAGTGATTTTAAAAAGTATAATAAAAGAGGCATGGCCGGAGACGGTTGTGCTTCTTTTTTAGTGGCAGGAAAAAGTCGCAAGCGGCAGTTTTTTGGGGGTTCCGGCAGATCTTTCAGCTTAATTTCAGCCTTTCACCAAATTCCTGACACATCCCCCTGCTAATATGGAAACCAGAAACGGAAAGCAAAAGGCTTAAGCAGGGCGGGAGGTCAATATGAAAAAATATTCCAAAAAGAAGAAATGGATCGCGGCAGGAATGTCCGTGGTTTTAGTCGGCGGAGCAGCCGGCGGTATTTATTTTAACACTCATCACCGTTCGTTTCAGGCAAAGGCAGAAACAGCGTCCGTACAGACAGCAACGGTGGAAAAGGGTGATATTTCAACGACCGTAGTCGGAACCGGAAATCTGGAGGGCAGCAGTGCACAGGATGTGACGATGCCGGCCGGCGTAAAAGTGGATAAAGTTCTGGTAGAGAGCGGTGACAGTGTTCAGAAAGGAGATACGCTGGCAACCGTGGATGCTGATTCAGTAAAACAGGCAATGCTCGATGTGCAGGAAGAGATCGACAAGCTGGATGAAGAGATCGAAGAAACAAAAGATGACAGCACATCGTCTTATGTTACGGCCAAAGTATCCGGAACGGTCACGAAAATCTATGCGAAAAAAGGCAAAGACGTCAGCAAATATATGGCAAGAAAAGGTGCCCTGATGATCATCCAGATGGATGACGAGAACAAAACAGAAGTAGCAGTGACGGCAGCAGTCGGAACCGTCAGCAAAATCTGCGTTTCTGATGGTGATACCGTCAGTGCCGGTGACAAACTACTGTATCTTGCCGACACCGGTGAAAGCTCAGAGTATCTCAAGCTGGTATCCGGGCGAAAAGAACTCGCAGAATATATGCAGGAGCTATCGGAACTTTCAACAACAAATAAGATCACGGCCGACTTTGACGGAACCGTGCAGGATGTCAATGTGACGGCAAGCAGCACATCCGGAAGTTCAGGCAGTTCGTCCGGAAACAGCAGCTCCGGAAACAGTGTGTCCGCGGTGCCGACATCCGCATCCGTGTCATCTGCGACGACATCATCGAAAACAGTGACTTCCGCATCGGCAGTAAGTACTGCGGCCTGTAAAAACAGTGCAAAAGCATCCTCTGGCATGGCACGGTGCACGGCGGCTGTGAAAACCAGTGCGACAGCAACTGAAAGCAGCCAGGGACAGACGGAAAAGAGCAAGGTCGAGACGGAAAGTGACAGTGAAAAGGAGTCACAAAATGAAATCCAGAAGATTTCCGTGGAAAGTATCAAGGATCTTGTGACGCTACCGGTGACCGGTCAGACACTGCAAAGGGAGATCAAAGAGACCGATCATTATACCGGAACGATCGTCTGGGAGAGTACAGATCAGACGGCTGCAGCAGATACCGTTTATACGGCAAAAGTGACATTGACTGCAAAAAGTGACAGCGAAAAACAGTATGTATTCCCGGAAAATGTCGTGATCAGCCAGAGCGGGGTAGCCATCTCAGGTGTGACCAATAATGGTACAGAATTAAGCTTTCAGCTTACGTTTGTAAAGACGGCCGCAGCAGATAAGAAAAATGACCAGAACACAGCAGATGACAGTAAAAACAATACATCCGGAAATGATCAGAATAACAGCGGCGATGCGACAAATGTCGGATCAGGCGGCAATGCAGATGCGTCCGATAACACGCAGAACAGCAACGGCAGCACACAGAGCGGTACACAGAACAATCTGCCGGCAGGTGCGAACGGTACGCAGAGCAATGATGCAAACAGCACGCAGAACAATAACAGCAGCAATGGAAGCACAGGCGGTATGCAAAATACAGGGAATGCAGGAACTTCCGGCAGTGTGAGTGTATCGGGAAGTGCGGGCGGCAGTTCTGCCGCTTCCGGAACAGATACGCAGAGTGCAAGTGCCACTTCTGCATCGACCGCTTCTTCCACCCAGGATTCGGACAGCAATATCAGTGATGTGACTGCATTCACGCTGTCACCGGATGAGACGATGAACCTGTCGATCAGTGTGGATGAGCTGGATATTCTTTCTATCGCAGAAGGACAGAGTGCAGACATTATCTTTGATGCTCTGGAGAACCAGACCTTTACCGGAACGGTGACATCTATTTCCGGTACTGCATCCGTCAACGGCGGTGTGGCAAAATATACGGTTGAGATCGAGATGGAAAAAGATGACAATATGAGGATTGGTATGAATGCATCCGCGACGATCAAGGTAGAAGATGCCGAAGATATTCTTCTGATCCCGTCTGCGGCACTGCAGGAGCGGGGAGATTCCACCTTTGTCTATACCGGACAGAGCGAAGATGGCACACTGACTGATGAAGTGGAAGTCGAAACCGGTCTTTCCGACGGCAGCAACGTTGAGATCACAAGCGGACTTTCCGAAGGCGACACGGTTTACTATACAAGAACGATAAGTGACAGCCAGAGCGGTAATATGCAGGGATTTGGAGGATTTGGCGACGGTCAGATGCCGTCCAAGCCGTCCGATATGCAGGGCGGTCCTTCCGGCGGAGGCGGACAGGGCGGAGATCCTGGCAGAACACATCCAAATCAGTAAGGCGGTGATGACGATGATTACATTTCGGGATGTTTCTAAGATTTATCATATCGGAGGCGAGGAGGTAAGAGCACTCGACCATGCTTCCATGCAGATCGAACAGGGAGAATTTGTCGGTATCATCGGACCGTCCGGTTCCGGCAAATCTACGCTCATGAATATCATGGGCTGCCTGGATGTGGCGGATGAAGGAGAATATATCCTCGACGGCCAGCCGATCGAGCATTATTCAGAGCGGGAACTGGCAAAGATCCGCAATCACAAGATCGGATTTATTTTTCAGAATTTTAATCTGATACAGAAAATGTCTGCTGAGGAGAATGTGGAACTGCCTCTGATTTATCAGGGCGTTCCGGCACCAGAACGCAAAAGGCGGGTAAAAGAGGCACTGGATCGCGTGGCACTTGGGAAAAGACGGACGCACAGACCGACCGAACTGTCCGGAGGACAGCAGCAGAGGGTGGCGATCGCAAGGGCGATCGTGACCAGACCGTCGCTGTTTCTGGCAGATGAGCCGACCGGAAATCTGGACTCAAAAACAGGAGAAGAGATCATGCGGCTGTTCCATGAGCTGCACGATCAGGGCAACACGATCGTTCTGATCACGCACGATGAGGGCGTGGCACTTCAGGCAGAACGCCGTATTGCGATTTTTGACGGGCATGTCCGGGAGGTGATGGAATGATCTTTCAGTCAATAAAAATGGCATGGAATTCCATCGCATCGAACAAGATGCGTTCCTTTCTGACGATGCTTGGCATCATCATCGGTGTGGCGTCTCTGATCGTACTGGTGTCAATCGCAGACGGAGCGACCGGATCGGTCACGGATACCATTTCTTCGATGGGCACCAATCTGCTGACTGTATCGATCCAGGATGACAAGGAAAATCCGTTGAGGCTTTCGGAACTTTCGGATTTTGTGGATGAAGAGACCATCCGTATGGCAGCACCTTATGCACAGACTTCGGTGACGGCAAAGAGCGGTTACACAAGTGATACCATGACCGTTTACGGTACAACGGGAGCCTATTATGATATCCAGGGCCTGAGCCTTCAGAACGGCCGCTGGATGAACAAAGCCGATGTAGATAATCACACGTATGTAGTGATCCTAAATGCCTATGCGGCAACGCAGCTGATCGGACGTACGAACTGCGTGGGTGAGAGTATTTCTCTGGACGGCAAAAAATATCAGATCATCGGTGTACTGCAGGATGAACAAAGCGGCATATCCTCGACACAGAGTGAGCGGATGGAGGCATATATTCCCTACACTTCACTGACAAGGCTTTCGGACAGTGTACTTTATATCACCACATTTTATGCGACATCGGCAGATGAGAACAGTATGGATGCGGCAGAAAGTTATCTGACGCAGAAAATGCTGGAGCGATTCGGAAATGACGAAGATGCCTTTACGATCGTCAACCAGTCAGCTGTTATGGAAACGATGGAGAGCGTGACGAATACTCTGGCGTGGATGCTTGGTGGCATTGCGGCGATTTCCCTGGTGGTCGGCGGAATCGGCATCATGAATATTATGCTGGTATCGGTCACAGAGAGAACCAAAGAGATCGGTATCCGCAAAGCCATCGGAGCCGGGCAGTTCAGCATCATGGCACAGTTTCTGACCGAGGCACTGATGGTCAGCATGATGGGCTGTATGGCAGGCATCGCACTTTCGGCACTCATCCTGAAAGTGGCCGGCATGTTTGTCAGTGACATGAGCTTTTCCATATCACCGCAGGTAACGGCACTGGCAGTTGGATTCTCGGCATTTATCGGTATTGTCTTCGGTATTTATCCGGCGTGGAAAGCCGCCAGAAAACATCCGATCGACGCACTGCGTTATTCTGGTTGACCAAACGGGAAAAACTTTATATAATAAAATCACGAAGGGTTTCGTGGTGAAATAGTCAAAAAAAGGAGAAATTTTCAGCGAAATAGGGAAATTTCTCCTTTTTTGTAATACCAGGGTTAAACCAATCAAAATGTATGTTGATCCGACAAAGCGATGAGGGAGGCAGAAATGAAAAGTATAGAAGAAAGATTAAAAAAAGCGGCACTGGGAGCAGGATGCCTGTTTCTGGCACTGGGAGCATTTGAAATGCAGAGCCATGCAGCAGATGCCGCATCCCAGGTGCAGTCAAGAGCGTTGCTGGTCACACGCGGTGACTACGAAGGAACGGAGTATGATCTGACACCGGGACCGCAGAATGACGGAGTGAATGTAAGCCGTATGTTACAGAATGCATATGGCGGACAGAATATTTCCATTACCACGGAAGAGAAAACGAAAACAAAAAGTGAATTAAAGAAGGCGATTCAGACTGCATTTGCAGATTCGGATGCGGACGATGTCAATTATTTTTATTATTCCGGGCACGGACAGCAGGATGGACTCTGTCTGGAAATGGGAAGAAGCCGTGAGAATGTTGTGACGCCGCAGGATCTCTATGACTGTTTTGCAGGTATCGAAGGGAAAAATGTGCTGATCATGGACTGCTGTTACAGCGGCACGATGGGTTCGCAGACCAGGAGCATTGGGCTGCAGAGTCTTCTTAAAAACACAGTCAGCCGGGATGAGGCAGCAGAAACTTTTGTCGATCAGTTTACGGAAGGTTTTGCACAGGCAGAAAAAGAAAATCAGGGATTTCAGAGTCGGACGGTGTTAAACAGCAGCCGTTTCCGTCTTCTGATGGCAGCGGCAGATGACGAACTTTCCAATCAGGTGATCCGAGGTGATAACAGCGATATCGGAGACGGCGGAAGCGAAAATGAGGAAGCATCTGCAGAACGTACAGAACCGAAACAGGCCTCCGCCTACGGTGTGTTTACCGGATCGCTGGTCTATGGAAACGGCATCCATGCAGAACTTGCAGAGACGGACGTTGATTTTGAGGATGCCACGATCGGCACGGCACCGGCGGATTATGACGGGGACGGAGAGATCACCTTTAACGAGATCAGACGTTTCACGCAGAACCACTGTGTCGCAAACCATATGCGGATGTATCCGTCAGACAATCAGGAGGTGTTCCTGCCGGCGGCACAGAAAGCAGAGAAGGCATCTTTTGAGAAAGCAGTTCTGCATTATGCAGAAGATGGAACGCCGAAACTTCAGATATCTTATCAGGCAAGAGAAACGCTGAATGCAGAGGCTGCCTGGTATTATGCAGGGTCTGCATGGGGCCTGCAGCAGCTTTTGTTTACCGTTTACGATCCGGAAGGACTTCCTGATTTTGAGAAAGATGCCGGTGTGGAGAAAGTGGATGGAAAATCCGGAATTTCACTGAAACAGGGAAAAGGCAGTTTTGAAATAACAGTCGGAGATGAACAGACCAGATATTATTCCGGCTATTTTGCCTGCATGATCCGCACAGAAGGCTCGGATTTTTCTTATATCATACCATTTGCGGCTTCCGCAGAGGATCCTTCTCTTATCAATGATATGACGCTGGCTGCAGCGGAAGAACATGCACTTTCTTCTGAAGAGGAATGGGAACTTCTGGCAGATTTTGGATTTTATGTTTCCGAAGAAGGCAGCGATGCCGTACCGGAATTTCCGATACCGCTTATGAGCTGCAGGATCCTGGATGCAGACGGAAACACCGTGCGTGTGCTTGCGGATCAGGAAATGGCAGAGATCGTGCAGCCGGACGGCACGGGAGAGTATCAGTGCCGTGCTTATTTCTGGTGGGACTGCCGTGATGAAAAGGGCAATAAAGTGAAAGCAGGTACTTACACTGCAGTGGTAACGGCAGAAGATGCATCAGGCAGCAAAACACTGGAAAAGGAAGTAAAACTTGCAGAGGACGGAAGTTCGGAAACCGAAACGGAGAGCGAATCCGAAACAGAAAGAGAAACCGAAACGCAGCAGCCGTCTACGGAAGCACCGAATCCGAATACCGGAAAAGAAACCGAAAAGAAAGATCCGGCCGGAAATCATACAGAAAGCACGGAGAAAAAGGAAGTGCAGAGTATTTCTCTTGTCAGCCGTTCTGCTTTTTCCGGTCAGGAAAAGAACGGTGCCAAAATCGTAATCGGAGTCAGAGAAAGTGTTCGTTTAAATCCGGTGATCACACCTGCTGATGCCGCAGATCAACGTGTGACTTACAAAAGCAGCAACAACAAAGTGGCAAGTGTCACACAGGGCGGTGTGATCCGGGCAAAGAAAAAAGGAAATGCCGTGATCACGGTCACAACTGCAAACCAGAAGACCTGCCGCATCAAAGTGACGGTCAGACAGGCACCAAAGAAGGTTACGATCGGTGCAAAAAACAGGACACTGAAAAAAAGAAAAACCCTCCGGCTTAGGGTGAAACTTCCGTCCGGAAGTGCCGCATTCGGCATCCGATACAACAGCAGCAGGAAAAAAATTGCCACGGTGGATGCAAAGGGAAACGTGAAAGCCATCCGGAAAGGAAGTACAGTGATCACTGTGAAACTTTACAATGGAAAGAAAGCAAGACTGAAACTTACAGTCAAGTAAACGTATTGATGAAATTGGACTGAAAATTGTAAAAAGAGTATAATAAAACTGAAAAAAGAGCTGGCATGTACAGCAAAAAATACAAGAAAAGAGTCTGTTTCCGTCGTTTCGGAAATGGACATTTTCTTTTTGTTGTGCTATAGTAAAAATATATGGGTAACAACAGATTAGTAATTTTTTTTCAATAAGGATACTAATTGAATTCCGCAAAAGGAATCTTTTTATCCAGCATCATTTAAGGAGGTATAATAAAATGGCTAGAAAAATGAAGACCATGGATGGTAACCATGCAGCAGCTCATGCTTCTTATGCATATACAGATGTTGCAGCTATCTATCCTATCACACCTTCATCTGTTATGGCGGAGGCAACAGATGAATGGGCAACTCAGGGAAGAAAAAATATTTTCGGACAGGAAGTTCAGGTAACCGAGATGCAGTCTGAGGCAGGTGCAGCAGGTGCTGTACACGGTTCTCTGGCAGCAGGTGCCCTTACTACCACCTTCACAGCTTCTCAGGGTCTTCTTCTGATGATCCCGAACCTGTACAAGATCGCAGGCGAGCAGCTGCCGGGCGTATTCAACGTTTCTGCACGTGCACTGGCAAGCCACGCACTGTCAATCTTCGGTGATCATTCCGATATCTATGCCTGTCGTCAGACTGGATGTGCAATGCTCTGCGAATCCAGTGTACAGGAAGTTATGGATCTGACTCCGGTTGCTCATCTGGCAGCAATCAAAGGACGTATCCCGTTCATCAACTTCTTCGATGGTTTCCGTACATCTCACGAGATCCAGAAGATTGAAACATGGGATTACGAAGATCTGAAGGATATGGCAGATATGGATGCAATCGATGCATTCCGTAAACATGCACTGAACCCGAACCATCCTTGCCAGAGAGGTTCTGCACAGAACCCGGACATCTTTTTCCAGGCAAGAGAGGCTTGCAACCCTTACTACGATGCAATGCCGGCTATCGTTCAGGAATACATGGACAAAGTAAATGCAAAGATCGGTACAAACTACAAACTGTTCAACTACTACGGTGCTGCTGATGCAGAAAAAGTAATCGTAGCTATGGGATCTGTAAATGATACCATCGAAGAGACCATCGATTACCTGATGGCTGCCGGCGAAAAAGTCGGTGTCGTAAAAGTTCGTCTGTACAGACCGTTCTGTGCAGAAGCACTGATCGATGCAATTCCGGAATCTGTAAAACAGATCACGGTTCTTGACAGAACAAAAGAGCCGGGTGCTATGGGCGAACCGCTGTACCTGGATGTAGTAGCAGCTCTGAAAGGTTCCAAATTCGATGCAGTTCCTGTATATTCAGGACGTTACGGACTTGGTTCCAAAGATACAACACCTACTCAGATCGTTGCTGTATACAACAACACAGAAAAGAAAGTATTCACGATCGGTATCGAAGATGACGTTACCAATCTGTCTCTGCCGCTGGGCGAGCAGCTGATCACAACTCCGGAAGGAACCATCAACTGCAAGTTCTGGGGATTGGGAGCAGACGGTACCGTTGGAGCAAACAAGAACTCCATCAAGATCATCGGTGACAACACAGATATGTACGCTCAGGCTTACTTTGACTATGACTCAAAGAAATCCGGCGGTGTTACCATGTCTCACCTGCGTTTCGGTAAGAAACCGATCAAATCTACCTACCTGATCAAAAAAGCAAACTTTGTAGCATGCCACAATCCTTCCTATGTTCGTAAATACAACATGGTTCAGGAACTGGTTGACGGCGGTACATTCCTGCTGAACTGCCCATGGGATATGGAAGGTCTGGAAAAACATCTGCCGGGTCAGGTAAAAGCATACATCGCAAAACACAACATCAAATTCTACATCATTGATGGTGTTAAGATCGGTATCGAGACAGGCATGGGTCCGACTCGTATCAATACCATCCTGCAGTCTGCATTCTTTAAACTGGCAAACATCATTCCGGAAGAAAGTGCGATCGAGCTGATGAAAGCAGCAGCAAAAGCAACTTACGGACGTAAAGGTGATGATGTCGTTCAGAAGAACTGGGCAGCTATCGATGAAGGTGCAAAACAGATCGTTGAAGTAAACGTTCCGGAAAGCTGGAAAGACGCACAGGACGAAGGTCTGGATACCAAAGTTGCAACAGGCGACCGTCAGGACGTAGTAGATTTCGTAAACAACATCCAGAACAAAGTAAACGCTCAGGAAGGTAATACACTGCCTGTATCTGCATTCAAAGATTATGTGGACGGTACGACACCATCCGGTGCAGCTGCATTCGAAAAACGTGGTATCGCAGTAAACGTTCCTGTATGGAATCCGGAAAACTGTATCCAGTGTAACCGCTGTGCATACGTTTGTCCGCACGCTGTTATCCGTCCGGTAGCACTGACTGACGAAGAGGTTGCTGCAGCTCCGGAAGGACTGAAGACTCTGCCGATGACCGGTATGAAAGAATATAAATTCACAATGACTGTATCCGCTTACGACTGTACCGGATGTGGTTCCTGTGTAAACGTCTGCCCGGGCAAGAAAGGTGCAAAAGCACTGGCTATGGAAAACATGGAAGCAAATGCCGGCGAACAGAAATACTTCGACTATGCAACAAAACTGCCTGCAAAAGCAGATGTGGTAGAAAAATTCAAAGAAAATACGGTAAAAGGTTCTCAGTTCAAACAGCCGCTGCTTGAGTTCTCAGGTGCCTGTGCAGGTTGTGGTGAGACACCGTATGCAAAACTGGTTACACAGCTGTTTGGTGACAGAATGTACATTGCAAACGCAACAGGATGCTCCTCTATCTGGGGTAACTCTTCACCGTCCACACCGTACACCGTAAACGAAAAAGGACAGGGTCCTGCATGGAGCAACTCACTGTTCGAAGATAACGCAGAGTTCGGTTATGGTATGCTGTTAGCTCAGAAAGCAA
>OGQY01000596.1_pt1 | contig 28472 bp, 27 predicted proteins | sample 1553361 | NCBI WGS metagenome assembly OGQY01 (sample SAMEA2579963, study PRJEB22360) | human gut metagenome | reverse complement strand
CAGGAACGTTGCCCCTTCATTCAGGAAATGATTTCTATCGGCCCAACCATTCGCTATGCGCATACAGTTCAAGAAAACGTAAATCTTTCCTCGATCGACAGGGTATACCAGTTGTTAAAAGCAGTGCTACGGCAGCTTTCTAACTAAAGTAAGGAGAGCAAGCCCATTTCGTGCTTGCTCTCCTTGTACTTTTTCTCATGCTGAAATGCAATTATCCCCTTACTCCTCTTCCCGCTCCGGCCGGTGCCGTTCCGCAGGGTGCAGCAAAAAGCTCCTCATGTAAAGCGCGTCGCCCGTGCAGTGGAAATCGAAGGTCATGCCATCGCCGGAGTCGGTCGATACGCCGATCTCCGCCTGCTTGACGATGTGGTAGTGCGAGCGGATACCGCTTTTGAAATACTCTCGGGTGTAGTTCTTCTCTCCGTTCAAGGGGTACATCTCCCGCAGCTTTTGCAGCGAGCGGCTGTCGGGGTCAAAGTAGAAATAAGTGCCGATCACGGAGGCAGAGGGCTTGAGATACTGCCGCATCCGATCGAGATAGAAATCGCCGGCGTAGATGCCATATTCGTTCGTGCTGCAATAGTCGATCAGCAGGTCGACGCAGCCCTTTCGCAGCGGGAAGGTAGTGTTGTCCGCTGCTGCAATGTAAAGGATCTCCGGCTTTGCGGGCAGGCGGTCGATGTAGCCCTTATAAAGCTCAATGATCGCGGGGAACTTGTCCTGCACCACATAGATGTTGCTTGGATCGATCTGCGTCAGCTTCTTGTAAAGGGCGAAAAACGAGTTCAGGTGCGTTTCCATCACAACGCTGCCGCTCGGCAGGGAAAGCTCCTTGATCCGCGTCCCCATCCAGTTGTAAGACTTCTGGATCAATGACACCAGCTCGCTCGGCGCGCTGCGGTACAGTTCGCGGTCAATGTCCGGTTCGTCAAAGGGGTACTTTTCCTCGCACTCGGCGTAGATGATCCCGTTGCGGATCTCCGCACGGTAGCCGCAGTTACAGTGGAGGTCGGCGGAAAAAATAGCGGACATATCCATATCTGCCTTGCTGATCTGGAACGCGCCGCCGCAGCGCGGGCAGCACAGCAGTGAGAGCGCGCGCAGCGGCACGCCGGTCGGCGCAAGAGCGCTGCCATGCGGCGCCGCCGCCTGGCGGTTCAGCTCATCAATGAACTCGTTGATCTCTTCTTTGTAGTGCTGATACCGCACACGCTGATCCTCTAACTGTTTCTGATGCGTGCGCAGCAGCGCCACGCAGTCCTCCACCGTGTCCTGCTCCACGCCGCTCGACACGCGCTCGAGCGAGAGCAGCCTGTGCGCCGTTTCGAGGGAAAGCCCCCACTTTTTGAATTGCACGATTCTCTCTAACGTATGGCAGTCCTGTTCATCGAAAAGGTACTGCGTTCCCTCGCCGTCTGGTACGATCAATCCTCTGCGGATATAATAGCGGATCGTGGAGACCGGAACGCCGGAACGTTTAGATGCCTCACCGATTCTCATTTTATTTTTCTCTCCTATCTCTGATAACAGCAGGCGTACAGTGTCTTATTCGTATTTTATCATGCAAAAAAGAGAATTTCAAATTCATTTTTTATAAAGATAAAGCTCACTCCACCTTTTGGCGAAATATCGACAAAAGGTAAAGTGAGCTTATATGTAGCGCGTGAAACGAAAAAAACGGTCTCTTGACATGAACGCGGATTTTCGACTTACAATAGGCTTCACAGTCAAATAGCTTTTTAGAAATGATAAGGAGTGAATGCTATGCCGTCGATCAAACTTCCGCCGAGCGAGGCGATAGATGACCTGTACCGCGCCATTCTGAGCCTTCGCAGCGAAGATGAGTGCCATCTTTTTTTCGGTGACCTCTTCACCCGTCAGGAATTGTCCCTTTTTTCGCAGAGGCTGCAAGTTGCACGAATGCTGTCGAACGGCTGCACCTACGGCGCTGTGCGCTCGCAGCTGTCAACCAGCAGTTGTACCATCACGCGTGTCAACACAAACCTGCAATTCGGTACCGGCGGCTATCAGCTCATTCTTGAACGGCTGAACACCGCCGGCACACAGACAGACGAACAGGATCTAAGTCTTAGATGAACTGCGAAACAATGACCGCAGCGATCATCAGAGGAATGTTGAAGGCGATGAAGGTCGGCACGCAGGTATCCCAGATGTGGTCGTGCTGACCGTCGGCGTTCAGACCGGACGTGGGGCCGAGGGTGGTATCGGACGCGGGGGAACCGGCGTCGCCGAGAGCCGCAGCAGCGCTCATCAGCAGGATGGTAGCAGCGGGAGAGAAGCCGATGTGCTCGCAGAGGGGCACGAAGAGGACAGCCAGAACGGGGACCGTACCGAAGGAGGTACCGATACCCATGGTGACCAGAAGACCGATGAGGGTGATGACGATCGCAGCGATGAGCTTGCTGCCGCCCATGACGGAAACGCCAGCTTCGACCAGCTCATTAACACCGCCGGTCGCCTTGATGACGGTAGCATAACCGCCGGCGATGAGCATAACGAAAGCGATCAGACCCATGAGCTTCACGCCGCCGGCGAGCTGCTCGTCGATCTCGTTCCAGGGAATAGCGCGGAAGACGATCATGACGGCGAGACCGGCGAGGGAGGACAGAGCGAGGTCTTCGGTGAGGACCTGAGCGACAACGACGACGACGATGGCAGCCATGGTCACATAGTGACGGTAGCCGAGCTCGCCGGTAACAGCGTCGGACGCGGAGGTATCCGCCTCGATCATCTGATAGTCGCGGGGCTTGCGATAGAGCACAAACACGGCGATCAGCAGGCCGATGAACATGGCCAGAGCGAGCACCCAGTTGACCTTGGCGACGTCGTTGACAGTGACTTCCATGCCGTTAGCGGTCAGGTTGTCGCTGATGATGGTCTGGAAGATCAGGCCGAAGCCAAAGGGAATGGCAATGTAGGGAGCCTTATGACCGAAGGCAAGGCAGCAAGCCACAGCGCGGCGGTCGAGGCGCATCTTGTTCATCAGCACGAGCATGGGAGGAATCAGGATGGGGATATAAGCGATGTGAATGGGGATGAGGTTCTGAGACAGGCAGGCGATCAGGGTGATCATGCCGAGAAGCACGAGCTTCTTGGTGCCAATGATCTTGCTCAGCTTCTTGGAGACAATGTCGGCAAGGCCGGTGGTAGCGATCGCCGTAGCGAAGGTACCGAGCAGGATGTAGGCAAGAGCGGTAGTCGCGTTGCCGGAGAAACCGGACGTGAGCAGGCTCATAACGCTATCTCCCTTAGCGGCGTAGATGGGGATACCACCGGCAAGACCGCCGGCAATACAGGCGACCAGCATGGCGAGCAGAACGTTCAGCTTCAGAAGGCTGAGTACGCACAGCACGATGACCGATATGGTCACGGGGTTGGTTAAAATACTCATAGATTTCCTCTCTCTCTGTTTTTGTCGATTTGTTTTTCTCCAGTTTTGCGTGGAGCGGGCAGGCGGTGTCTGTCAGGCCGCTTGCCACACTCGGTATTTTAGCATGCGTTTTATGCAAATACAACAAATTCCAGCAAATCTGCAGCCGCTTGTTTTGTGCATTGTAGCATCGGTGCACCGATGCACTAATGCAGGAAAGTAATGTGCTGCTTCTATACGATAACACGTGCAAAATGCGAAATGATACGTTATGATAGTCACACCCATAGCATAGCAATGTATATCTTTTGCCATTAGGTATACTTGCATCTCTCTTGAATGCACACAGATGTGTGAAAAGCGGGCACTTTTCACTCATCTGTGTGTTTTTTCTTTTTTCTAAAACAAACGATATCATTTGCACTATACAAATTGTAAATTCTATTCACCAAACGCTTTATTTATGAATTTTTATATTGCAAGAGCTGCTTTCTTGTGGTAAAAATATAGCATACACTTTACTAAGGTGGTGAGCTTTCATGCCAACTGTGCAGCAAATGATTGAGCTGAGCGATACTCTGACGAAAACGCAGACGCGTATCTTCGAATACATGCTCAACCACCCGGAGGCCGTTTGCTACGACACCCTGCGCAATACCGCCGAGCGCATCGGCGTAACGGAGGTTTCCGTGCTCAAGGTTTGCCGCAAGCTCGGATGCAGCGGCTATGCCGAGATGAAAGAGGTGTTCCGGCATTACGTCGGCGAACGGCTGAAGGACTCCTTTGACCGCAGCTACACATTGGAAACGGTGGACGATCGTTCCCGCAGCGACCGCGGCGCGCTGCTGCGCTCGATGTTCGAAGCCGAGCAGCAGGGGATCACTGCGCTGGCCGCCTCGATCGGCGAGGAACAGATCTTCGACTGCGCACAGACGTTAATGAACGCGCGCGAGGTGCTGCTCTTCGGTCACGATGTTTCCAAGGTGATGGCAGACTACTTCGCCCACCGCCTGAACTACCTTCGCATCAAGGCATCAAGTCTCAAGCTCGGCGACAGCGACACGGTGAAAACCTCGCTCTCTATGGCAAACGAAAACGACGTGATCGTGCTCTTTTCGTTCCCGCCGTACTATGAGCCGGTATCCAACGTGGCCCGTTACGCCGCCTATCGCGGGGCAACGATCATCACGATCACCGACAGCAGCGCCTCCCCCGCCGTCACAGACGGGCCGTTCAATTTCATCTGCGGCACCAAGACCAAGTTCTTCTTCAACTCGCTCACCGCGCCGATCTCGCTGATCAACGTGCTCACCTCCTGCATCGCCTTGGAGATGGGCCCGGCGCTCGATCGGATCCTGGACGAGGAGCTGAGCGTATCCCGCTTTATGAGCGGAGAAATTCCAGAAGAAAGTGAGCATCTGAAATGATAACTCTGATCCAGAATGCAGACGTTTACGCCCCCCGCCACCTGGGTATGCGCGACGTACTGCTCGAGGGCGGAAAAATCGCCCTCATCGCTCCCTGCGGGGAGATCCCCTCTCGCTTTCCCACGCTGCAAACGGTCGACGCGGCAGGCAAACCGCTCGTCCCCGGATTCATTGATCTGCACGTTCACATCACGGGCGGCGGCGGTGAGGACGGCTTCTCCTCCCGTGCGCCGGAATCCCGCCTGACGGATTTTACCACCGCTGGCGTCACCACCGCCGTGGGTCTTCTTGGAACGGACGGCATCGCCCGCAGCCTGGAAACGCTTTATGCCAAGGCGCATGCCCTGACGGAAGAGGGCATGGATTGCTATATGCTCACCGGCGCCTACGGCTACCCCTCCCCCACCCTCTGCGGCAGCGTAGAGCGGGATCTCGTTCTCATCGACCGCGTTGTGGGCGCAAAGATCGCGCTTTCTGACCACCGCAGCTCTGAGATCACCTATGAAGAATTGCTGCGGCTGGCAAGCGCGGTTCGCCGCGGCGGACTGCTGAGCCGCAAGGCAGGGCTGCTGACCATTCACATGGGCGACGGAAAAGAGGCTCTTTCCAAGCTCTTCCGTGCATTGAAAGAATCCGAGGTGCCTCTGAGCACCTTCCTTCCGACTCATGTCGCGCGCAACAGCGCGCTGCTCGAGGAAGCGATAGAGTGGATCAAGGCGGGCGGGCAGGCCGATTTCACCGCCGGTGAGACTTCCTCCGGCGGCACGGCGCACCTGATGGCATACGCCATGGACAAGGGCGCCGACAGCAGCCGCATGACGCTCTCGAGCGATGCTTTCGGCAGTCAGCCGCGCTTTGACGAGCAGGGCCGATGCACGGGGCTGAGCTACGGCACGAGCCGCGTGCTGCACGATGAGCTTGTAAATCTTGTGCAGCATGAAGGCTTCCCGCTGGAAACCGCCCTCACCTTTATCACCTGCAATCCCGCGCGCGTGCTGCGGATGGAAGCGCAAAAGGGCTGTATCGCCGAGGGCGCAGACGCGGATCTTGTCCTTCTCGGGCAGGCGCTCAGCATCGACGGTGTCTTTGCCCGCGGCAGACAAATGGTCAAAAACGGTCAGGCGATCGTCAAGGGTCGCTTCGAATAAACGATCGGAGGAATTATGATGAAAAAAATCCTATCCCGTACAGTGTCCATCGCACTCGCGATGCTTTTGACGGTCTCCTGTCTGAGCGGCTGCGGTTCCAAGAGCGTGAATACCGCAGAGTATCTTGGCACTTATTCTACCGACGTCACCTCCCTCATTCCCTTCTACCTGCCCGACACCACGGGCAAGAAGGTCATCTCCAACGTCATCGACGGTCTGATCGAGACCGACCGCTTTGGCGCCTTCGTTCCCTCGCTCGCTGAAAGCTGGGAGCACAACGACGATTACTCCGTCTGGACGTTCCACCTGCGCAAGGACGCCAAGTGGTACGACAGCAAGGGCGCAGAGGTCGCGCCCGTCACCGCGCAGGACTTTGTAGACGGCATGCGCTTTGTTGCCGACCATAAGAAAACCAAGAGCGACATGTCCATCATCAAGAGCGTGATCGCCGGCCTCGGCGAATATTACGACACGCTCGTTGACTTTGACGACCCCAACCTGGCACCGAGCAAAAAGCCCGAAGGCCCGCGCGAAAAGCTGGAAGCACAGTTCGACGACACCGTCGGCGTCAAGGCGCTCGACGAGTACACCGTCCAGTACACGCTGACCGCGCCCGTGCCGTATTTTGAATCCTTCCTCGTCACTGAGATCTTCCTGCCCAACCACAAGGAGTTCTCCGACCAGTGCGGCACCAAGTTCGGCACCTCCCCCGACCAGCTCCTTTACTGCGGCGCGTATATTCTCCAAAGCTGGCAGCGCAACAAGGAATTTGTCATGGTCAAGAATGAAAACTACTACGATGCCGACAAGGTCAGCGTGGAAAAGATCGTTCTCCAGAAGATCACCGACGGCGCAGCCACGGTCGAAATGTTCAAGCGCGGCGAGCTGACCGGCACCTCCCTCACGGGCGATCAGGTCGAGCATTACATGCAGGATCCCGAATGGGGACAGTATGTGACGCTGCGCGACAAGTCCTCCGTCAACTTCTGGTTCTTCCCGAACTTTGAAAGCCCCAACAGCGAGTTCAACGCCTTCGTGCAGAACGAGGACTTCCGCCTCGCGCTCTATCACGCGCTCGACCGCGTGACCATTGCGCAGCTCTACAACCCCTACGACACCGAGGATATGCTGACCAACCTCATCTGCCCCGAGGACGTCTGCTACGATGAAAACGGCATCGACTACACCGATTACGCTCCCCTCAAGGAGATCAAGGAGCGTGGCGCCGCCACCTACGATCCCGCTCTTGCAAAGGAGTACTTTGAAAAGGCGCTCAGCGCAGTGACCGACGGCAGCGGCAACATTCGCGGCGCAAGCGCCGGCGAGGTCAAGATGGGCCGCACCTTCTCGTTCCAGACCGACGGTATGCTGCCGCTCCAGCTGGTCTACGTACACGGCGCGTCCTCCGACGAGGTCTCCATGGCGCAGATCATCAAAATGAACCTTGAAGAGGTCTTTGGCAGCGAGAATATCGAGGTCATCCTCTCCCAGTTCACGGGCGACAAGTACAACGACGTCATCGCTCCGGGCAACTTTGACTTTGCCTATGATAACTACAGCTTCAAATATGCCGATCCTCTCTCCCAGCTCGACCGCCTGACGACGGGCGGCGCCGTCAACGACGGCCGCTACTCTCTGCCGCAGTTCGACGCGCTGGTGAAGGAGGCCAGTGAAAAGCTCGTCGCCTCCGAGCGCTATGAACTCTTCGCCCAGGCTGAAGGCATGCTCATCAATGGCGGCTACATCATTCCGTGGGAGAGCGGCGGCGGCACTTACGGCATGACCCGCGAGATCCCGTTCACCGCGCCGCGCGGCGGCTTTGGTCTCTCCCGCTTCAAGTATAAGGGCATGCAGCTTTCCGAAGAGCCCATCTCGGCCGAGCAGTACAAGCAGCTGGAAGATGAGTTCTATGAGCAGCTGCTCAAGAGAAATGCCGGCTGAGACGCCGCCGTACCGATATAAAGGGTGGTAACATGGCTAAATATATCTTTAAGCGGACTTTGCAATCCCTGCTCAGTGTTTTCATCGTGGTATTCGTTGTATTCCTGCTGCTGCGCCTGATGCCGACCGACGGCTACTTCACGCGCGACGACTACCAGAACATGAGCGAGGCCGAGCGCGAGATGTACCTTGAGGACATCGGCGCTGTCGGCAATCCGATCAAGCTTTTCGGCAAATTCATGGTCGACCTCTTCCACGGCGACCTCGGCGAGTCCTACGTGCTCCAGCCCCACCGCGCCATTTCGGATATTCTGGCGGAAAAGATCCCCTATTCGCTCTACTTTGGCGTAGTGAGCATGCTCATCTCGCTGGTTCTCGGACTTCTGATGGGCATGGCAATGGCCAAGGGCAAGGGCGGCCTGCCGGATGCGCTGGGCACAGGCTACGTGGTCATCGTGCGCGCCGTGCCGAGCCTTATCTATCTTTTCCTGCTCCAGATCGCCATCACGGGTCTTTTCAAGATCCCCATGATGTTCAGCGAGCGTAATCCCGTCACCTGGATCCTGCCGACGATCTCGCTCTCGCTTTCGAGCATCGCCTGGTATGCCATCTGGCTGCGCCGGTTCATGGTAGATGAGGAAAACCGCGACTATGTCAAGTTTGCCCGCAGCAAGGGCATGAGCGACTGGAAGCTGATGAAGTCCCACGTGCTGCGCAACGCGCTCGTGCCTCTCGCGCAGTATTTCCCCCTGCAAATGCTTCTGACGATCTCCGGCTCCCTCGTGATCGAAAGCCTCTATTCCATTCCCGGCATGGGCGGCCTTCTCGTGGAAGCCATTCAGGAGATGGACAACTCTCTTGTTCAGGTGCTTGTCATTCTGTATTCAACTCTGGGCGTGCTCGGCGTGTTCCTCGGTGATATTCTGATGGTATTTCTGGATCCGCGCATCCGCCTTACGGAAAAGGAGGAAGGATAGTCATGAACGCTGCAAAGCCAAATCTCAAGGTCTCGCTGAGCGAGAGCATGTTCGAACGCATTCCCTTCGACTACGAAAAGAGCGAACTGACCGGCTACTCCAACTACTCCTACTGGCACAGCACCTTCCGTACCTTCTTCAAACAGCGCAGCTCCACGGTGCTGCTGGGCATCATGTGCGCGTTTGTTGCGATGAGCCTGCTCTACCCGCTCATCAGCGAGCTGATCCCCGGCTGGGAAACGAGCTACCGCAACCCGAACTTTGCCCAGACCGGCAGCGCCATGTGGAACCTCTCCCCCTGCAAGGAGCACTGGTTCGGCACGGACAACATCGGCCGCGATATGTGGGCGCGCACCTGGTACGGCACGCGCACCTCGCTGCTACTGGGCTTTGTGATCGCGTTTTTCGACGTGACGCTCGGCACGATCGCGGGCGCGCTGTGGGGTTACGTGCAGCGCATCGACCGCTTCATGACGGAGCTTTACAACATCGTCACCAATATCCCGCAGACGGTCTATCTGGTGCTCTTCACCTACATTCTGCGCCCGAGCTTCTGGACGATCGTGCTCGCCATGTGTCTGACCGGTTGGCTCTCCATCGCGCGCTTCGTGCGAAACCGCGTTGTCGCCATCCGTGAAAACGAGTACAACATTGCCTCCCAGTGTCTCGGCACGCCGCTCTCCCGCATTCTGCTGAAAAACATCGTGCCGTATATCGTCAGCATCGTCATCATGGAGGTCGCGCTGACAATCCCATACTCCATCGGCTCCGAGGTTTTCCTCAGCTACATCAACCTCGGCCTTCCGCTCGACGTTGTGTCGCTCGGCAACCTTGTCTCCGTCGGCAAGAACAGCTTTGAGGTCTATCCCTTCCAGCTGATCTATCCGACCATCATCCTCTCGTTCGTCACGGTGTCGTTCTATATCGTGGGCAACCGCTTCGCGGACGCCTCCGACCCGCGCAATCACATTTAAGGAGGAACGCAGCTATGGCAAATACGATTCTCAGCGTCCGCGACCTCCGCGTCAACTTCAGTCTGCGCGGCAAAACGCTCACCGCCGTGCGCGGCGCGAGCCTCGATCTCTATGAAAACGAAACGCTCGCCATCGTCGGCGAGTCCGGCAGCGGCAAGAGCGTGCTGACCAAGACGCTCATCGGCATGACCGACAAAAACGGTACGATCGTCGGCGGCAGCATCGACTTCAAGGGCACCCGGCTCGACTGCCTTGCGGAAAAAGACTGGCTCGCCATCCGCGGCAAGCGCATCGCCATGGTGTTTCAGGACCCGATGACGGCGCTCAACCCGCTCAAAACCGTCGGCGAACAGATCCGCGAGATGATCACGCTGCACTCCGACCTCAGCAAGGACGCCTCCACGGAAAAGGCGAAAAAGCTGATGGAGCAGGTCGGCATCTCCTCTGACCGCTACGGGAAATACCCGCACGAGTTTTCCGGCGGCATGCGCCAGCGCATCGTCATCGCGACCGCGATCGCCGCCGACCCCGAGGTGCTCGTCTGCGACGAACCCACCACCGCGCTCGACGTGACGCTGCAAGCGCAGATCCTCCGGCTGCTGCGCGATATTCAGCGCAGCATGGGGCTAAGCGTGATCTTCATCACGCACGATCTCGGCGTGGTGGCAAATATCGCCGACCGCGTGGCCGTTATGTACGCCGGCGAGATCATCGAAACGGGGCCGACAGAGGAAGTCTTTTCCTGTCCCGTCCACCCCTACACCCGCGCCCTGCTCCGCGCGCTGCCGCAGCTCGGCGTCAAGGGGCAGGCATTGTTCGCCATTCCCGGCACGCCGCCGAATCTCTACAACGACATTCAGGGCGACGCCTTCTACCCCCGCAACCCGGAGGCCATGGAGATCGACCGGCTGGAAGAGCCGCCGATGTTTTCCGTTTCTTCCGGGCACACGGCAAAAACATGGACGATGCACCCCATGGCCATTCAGAAATGGGGCGACCCGCGCGACTACCGCACCCCCGGTCTTGGCAGAGCGCCCGCCGCGCCCGAGCCGTATGCGCCGCGCAGCGACGAGCCGCTGCTCTCGGTCAGGGATCTCTCGATCGACTTCGGCTCCGGCAAAAAGGTCTTTCATGCCGTCAACGGTGTGTCCTTCGATGTGTACCGCGGGGAGACGTTCAGCCTCGTCGGTGAATCCGGCAGCGGCAAAACGACTATCGGCCGCGCCATTATGAAGATCATTCCCACCGTCGGCGGCGAGATCCTCTACAAGGGCACGCGCGTCAACCGCCGCTTCAGCCGGGAGGAGATCAAGCAGTACCGCCAGCAGGTGCAGATGATCTTTCAGGATCCCATGGCAAGCCTGAATGAGCGCGCCAAGGTGGATTACATCATCTCCGAAGGACTTTATAACTTCAACCTCTTCGAAAACGAAGCCGACCGCAAGGCCAAGGTCTCCCGCGTCATGCAGCGCGTGGGGCTGCTGCCCGAGTTTGCCAGCCGCTTCCCGCATGAATTTTCCGGCGGACAGCGCCAGCGTCTCGGCATCGCCCGTGCGCTCATCATGGAGCCGGAATTCATCATCGCCGACGAGCCGATCAGTGCGCTGGACGTTTCCATTCGTGCTCAGATCATCAACCTGCTCAATGAACTGAAAAAAGAGCACTCGCTCACCTATCTGTTCATCGCGCACGATCTGAGCGTGGTGCGCTTCATTTCCGACCGCATCGGCGTGATCTACAAGGGCGCTTTGATGGAGCTTGCACCGGGCGAAGAGATCTTTGCCCACCCCCTGCACCCCTACACCCGTTCGCTGCTCAGCGCGATCCCCATGCCGGATCCCGCCGCCGAGCGGGGCAAGACCTGCACGCCCTACGATCCGTCCGTGCATGATTACAGCGTGGACAAACCGGCCTGGACGGAGATCGCCCCCGGTCATTTTGTCTTTGCCAACGCGCGCGAATGCGACGAATACAGGAGGATGCTCGGATGAACGGTACATTATTGATCGCAGGTGGAAACATCGGCGCGACCGAGCAGGGCAAAGCCGACATCTTTGGCAGGTTTTCCGCCCTCTGCGGCGGAAAGCGCGGCAAGGTCATGCTCGCCGTCTGCGCCAGCGGAGAGGCGGAGGAGAGCTTTCGATTCAACCGCGAGCTGCTGCTCTCCGCCGGGATCGGCGAAGTTGTGCTGCTGCCGCTGACAGAGGATCCCGCGCTGCTTGGCCGCAGCGGTTGGACAAACCGCGCAGACGAGGCGCTGCTCCCGCTTTTTGACGGGGTGAGCGGCGTATGGTTCAGCGGCGGCGACCAACTGCACACGGCAAGGCTTCTTTTGCAGCCGGACGGTTCAGACACGCCGGTGCTCGGCAGAATGCGCCGCCTTCTTTCCGACGGTGGCGTGATCGGCGGCTCTTCCGCAGGCGCGGCGATCATGAGCCGCACGATGATCGTGCGCGGCGACGACGAGGGGACGCTGACTCTCCCCGTCTGCACCGACGCGGCAGCTTACTGTGACAACGGCGGCGTTTCGCCGGAGCAGCTGCTGCTCTCGCATGGACTCGGCTTTCTGCCCGGCGGCATCGTCGATCAGCACTTCAACCGCCGCGCCCGGCTTCAGCGTCTGCTCGCCGCGATGGAAGACGCGGACGAAAACGAGGGCTTCGGCATCAGCGAGGACACCGCCCTTGAGGTCTCCCTCTCCGACGGGGCGCTGCGCGTGCACGGCTCAGCCTACGTCATGCACCTTACGCGCAGCGGCGGGACGATCACCATCAACAAGTTGACTGCGGCGCAGCACGCCGTACAATAAAACTAAAATCAGGAGGAAACCAACATGAAAACCAGCAAACGTCTCTTTACTCTTATGGCACTTGCTCTTGTGTTCGCACTCACCCTCACCGCCTGCGGCAATCAGTCGGATGGCGACAGTAAGGACGCCGCCTTTGATGACGCCTACGCCGTTGCGGACGTGACGCTCTGCGGCACGAACACCAACGATGCAAGCTTTATGAAGGGCTTTTCCATGCAGGGCACCGCGGGTGACCTGATCAACAACGAAAATGTCTTCAGCATTGCCATGTGCTACTCCACCGCGACGCTGGATGACGTGAAAGCCTTCTTCACCTCCGAGCGCTTCAGCGATCCCGACAGTTTCCTTGCAGAGATCGATGCGCTGGATCTCGACGGCAATATCCGCAACCTCTCCGGCGATAAGATGAGCTACTTTGACGGCAACACCGCCGATCCCATTCGCTTCTACGGCGACGGCGTTGATCTCATCAACGGCACCTCTCTTTTGCAGCAGGCGGGCGAGTATCACTTCTATCTCGTGACCATCGGCTATGAAAAGGTGCTGTGGGTCGGCGAAGCAGACCGCACCTTCGTGATGGAGCAGAGCGCCATCGACCTTGCCAACGACTTTGCCGCCGCATTTGATCTTGTCACCGAGACCACGCTGATGGAGGATCAGGACGTTTCCGCCATGACGCAGGAAGAAAAGACGCAGGCCGTTCAGGACTATTTCTCTTCTCAGGTCGACACGCTGGATCTCGGCATCACCGTTACGGTCGAATATGACGACGACCCGGACTACCCCGACGACTACTACATCACGCTCGCCAAGGACGGCAGCGAGTCCTCCGCCTACGTCACCGTGTACTTCGGCGCAGAGGCTTAAATCCATTTTCCCGACAAGCCGCGGGCGGGGCATGCTGCCCCGCCTGTTTTTTCAAAGGAGTGACTTTTGATGAAAAAATGCCTATCCGTTCTGACCGCCGCGCTTTTGCTGCTGATGCTGTGCGCCTGCGGGAGCAAGGAACCCGCCGCTCCCGAAAAGCAGGGCGATGCCTGGGTCAACCCGCAGTTCAATGAGTACACGCTCACAAAGCTGCGCATGGTCGGCAAGGGCGATGAAAGCTCCGGCTACAAGGTCGCCTTTTTCCCGCCGGAAACGCTCGACGGCGCCGAGGGCTTTCTCGTTTTTTACAGCGTGCGGGAATTTGACGAGGTATGGGAATACCTCTCTTCGCTCACCCGCGAAGAGATCCTCGCACTCGACAAGCCTGCCAACCGCGCCTATGTGATGACCGATCTCAGCTACTGCGACGGCGTTGGCAACACGCTCAACACCGCCCAGAAGGATCTTATCACCGGCGATGACTTTACAGAGCCCGGCACGCACTATTTCTACGCCGCCGTTTTCGGCGCCGACGGTCTTTTGAGCCTTGAAAAGGCGGCGCAGACCGCTTACATCGCGCCGAGCGCCGGAAAGCTGAGCTTCACGCGCGAGGGCAGCGTCCTGACCGGCACTTTTGCAAGCGATACCAAAGGCGAGATCGAAACGAATTATGTTTTCCTCTCCGCAAACGGCTATGCCGCCGTAAAGGAGCAGCTCTCCGGCGCAGACCGCGCCGCGCTCGACGCGCTGAGCAACAGCGGCTGTGCGCTGCGCTTCGACAACGCAGGCAGCACCGAATTCTCACTGGATCTTTCCGAACAGAAGGATCTTGACGGAAATGCCGTAGATCCCGCGCGCTGCTACTATGTCTATGTTGCCAGCGCATCGGCCGAAACGCTCATGGTCGTATCCTACTGTGCTGAGCGCTTTGTCACGCCCGAGGCGCTTCCCGCCTCCAGCGGGACGATCGGCAGCGGCAGCGGCATTCTCTTCCCCAACGGCGGCGCGGCCTCGCCCGCAGCTCCATCATCTCCACCTCGCAGGCGATCTTCCGCAGTTTCCCCGATACGCCGCGCGTCGCCGTCATCGGCGCCTCCAGCGGCAGCGAACGTGAGCTGTGGTCGTACTTCTATCAGGATACCCCCTCTGTGCGCAGCTTTGAACACCGCTTTGCGGACGCAGGATTCGAAGCAGTCTACATTCCGCTCACCGCGGAGAACCGGGATACCATCGGCAGCGACGCCTATTTTGCCTCTCTCGTTTCCAGCTGCCACGGCGTATACTTCACCGGCGGCAACCAGAGTCTTGGCATCTACGCCCTGCAAAATGCCGATGGCGATTGGAATGCCGTCGGGCAGGCCGTGCAGGATCTTTTCGCGCGCGGCGGCTTCCTTGCCGGAACGAGCGCGGGCGCGCACATGCTCGGCTCGGTCTGCTTCCAGGACGCCGACTCCCATGCAGCGCTGACGCACGCAAAGCCCACCGAAGCCGTGCTGACCGCCGCCGGCGTTGTGTGCGGCGAAGAGGGCGCGCTCTACGGCGGTCTCCCCTGCGACGCAACCGCCTGCGGCGCCGCGCTCACCTTTGACTCCCACTTTGGCGCACGGGGAAGGCTCGCCCGCCTTTGCACCATGCAGCGCTCCGGCGGCGCGGCATACGCCGTCGGGCTGGACGAGGCGACCGGCATCGCCGTCACCGGCGGCGTCGGCACGGTCTATGGAGCGGGTACAGTCACCGTGCTTGACAATCGCAGCGCCGTTTACGGAAACGACGATTCGCATTTCAGCGTCAGCGATCTGCGCGTTTTCGTGCTGAGCGCGGGCGATCAGTTCGACTTTACAAGCGGCACGCTCATCGCTTCCTCCGCAAAGGAAGGCCCCGCAAAGTCCGCCGCACCCGAGCAGCCGGAGGATCTTCTTGCCTCCGGCAGCGCGCAGACCCGTGCCCTGCTCACCTTTGCCCTCAGCGGCGAAAAGAGCATACAATATCCCGTCGCGGCAGACGGAGAGAAATTCACGCTGCGCGTGGAAAAGTCCGATGACTTCTCCGTTGTCTCGAGCGAGAAGAACTATGCAGCCTCCGCCCTGTCCGACCTGCCGCAGTGCGCTGTATCCGGCCTGCTGCTGAGCATCTCCTAATCTTCCGTACCTTTAGCAGAAAGCCTGATGCGTGCGCACGCATCAGGCTTTCCAAATGATATGCACCCTTTCGCCGTCGAGCATGATCCGCTCGACAAATTCGGCGGCAATGAGCTTTTTTTCGTCAAAGGACGCGCGTTGAAAATCAAACCGCCGCAGCGGTGCAGAACGGGTCGGCGCACGCAAAAGCTGCTCGCGCTCGGCGTGCAGCGCGTCGATCCTCTGGGAGATATAAGGAACGGCGACCGCGCTGCTTTCGGCGAGTGCAGCCACCAGCCGGTCGATCTTTCGCTCGATCTCCAGGATCGCCCCGGCCTGCGCGCGGTCTTTTCCTGCCGGAAGCAGCTCCATCGGACAGGCATCAAAGCTGCGTTGGATCTCCCCCGCAATATACGCCTCCAGCTCCCGCAGATCGACATCGATCGATGCATCGCAGCCGCCGAGGTTGGAGCGTCCGGAGCAGAGCAATTTGCAGCGCCGTTCCACCTTGATGGAATTGATCTTGACGGCGTAGCCGCACTTGGCGCACTTGAGAAGTCCGGTCAGCCACGAATATTTTCCGGCGTTGGCGCGGGGGAGCTGCGCCGCGAAAGAGAGCTTCTCCTGCACGCGCAGCCAGAGCGCAGCGGAGACGATCCCCTCGTGCGCAGAGAGGCATAATAGTTTTTCTCCTTTCTGCGCGCTGCCGCTGCGGCTTCGCTTTCCGATCAGCACGCAGCCATGCTCACCGTCATAATCCGCGCTCGTCAGGCGGCTCTGCACGCCCTGCGCCAGATAATAGCAATAAACCGTCTCATCTGCCCGCACATAAACAGGATTGCGCAAGATGCGCGAGAGCGTCACATTGTCCCATGCCTCGCGCTTCGGGCCGTGGATCCCCCGGGCAGTCAGGTCTTTTGCAAGGCCGCGCAGCGAGGTCTCAGGCTTTGCATATTCCTCAAAGATCCGGCAGACGGTCTTCGCGTGTTCATCGGGGATCAGGGAGGAAACGCTGCGCCCGTCCATCTCCGCCTTTGAGAGCGCATACCCGTATGGCGCAGGGCCGCCCGGCCATGCGCCGAGGGAGACGCGGTGATGGTAGTTATCGCGCACGCGCTCGGCGGTCGTTTCGCGCTCAAGCTGCGCAAACGTCATGACGATGCTCAGCATGGCGCGTCCCACCGGTGACGATGTGTCGAACTGCTCGCTGACAGAGAGAAACGCAACGCCGTTTTTTTGCAGCACTTCCCAGATCCGGCTGAAATCCGCAAGGGAGCGGCTGAAGCGATCCAGGCGGTAGACGACGATCCGCTCGATCTCCCCCGCTTCCACGGCTTCCATCAGTTCGCCGAAGGCAGGGCGCCGCATATTCTTACCGGAAAAGCCCCGGTCTGAAAAGATACGGGGCTCTCCCGCGGCGAACTTCCGGCACAGCTCGATCTGCCCCTCGATCGAAAGGCTTCCCTTTTTGTCAATGGACTGTCGGGCGTAGATGGCATCCATCTTTCTACCCCTGCGTGCGGGCAGTCAGCAGCAGAATGCAGCGGCGGCAGATCGCCGCCTGACGCGCGGCCCGAGCGGCGGGGTCGGTAGTCGTAAATGTGTTCGTGATGATCATATTGTCGTCCTCCTACCCAAGCGTATGAGCTCCGGCAGGCGGTTATTCGCAATGCGTTCCAACTGCTGCCGACGGGGATTCGCTCGACTGGAAGGGCATTTCCGCCGCCGAGATCACCAAACGCGTGACGGGCAAGGTACAGAGTGGGTCGATCGTCCTCTTCCACAACGCAGGCGAGCACACGCCCGAGGCACTGCCCGACATTCTCAACTATTTGCTCTCCGAAGGGTACGACATTGTGCCGATCTCGAAGATCCTGCTCAGCGGCGACTACACCATCGACCACACAGGCCGCCAGTGCCCGAAATGAGAAACGACACAGACCGCCGCGATTCCGGCAGAACGCGGCCGCAGAAACGATGAGGGGCAAGCGTTCCCTCACAGAAGTACAAATGATTTTTATGCACGGGCGCTTGCTTCCGTTTTCGCGCTGTGCTATAATTGATTCACTTAATATTGCGTAATCAATTGCAAAGGAGAAGATACGATGGGTTACATGGATCTTTCCGCCGCTGCATGGCAGCAGGAATACGACAAGGTGTCCGCCGAATATAAGAGTTGGAAGGCCAAGGGCCTCAAGCTCAACATGGCGCGCGGCAAGCCGGGCAAAAAGCAGCTCGAGCTCTCCAACAGTCTGCTGACGGTGCTGAGCGATCCTGCCGACTGCGTCGACGGCGGCGTGGACGCGCGCAACTACGGCGAGCTCAAGGGCCTTGCAAGCGCACGCGCGCTCTTTGCAGAACTTCTCGGCTGCAAGAACTCGCAGGTCTTCGTGGGCGGCAATGCAAGCCTTCAGCTCATGTACGACACCGTTTCCAAGGCCTACACGCACGGCCTTCTGCACAGCGAACGGCCGTGGTGCAAGGAAGAGAGCATCAAGTGGCTCTGCCCCGCCCCGGGCTATGACCGCCACTTCAAGATCACTGAAAGCTTCGGCTTTGAGCTCATCACCATTCCCATGACCGAAAACGGCCCCGACATGGACATCGTCGAGAATCTCATCAAGGATCCGAGCGTCAAGGGTATGTGGAACGTGCCGAAGTACTCCAACCCCGATGGCATCATTTATTCCGACGAGACGATCCGCCGCATCGCCTCCATGAAGCCCGCCGCGCCGGACTTCCTCCTCATGTGGGACAATGCCTACTGCATCCACGAGTTCGACGGCGATTTCGTTCCCTTCGCCGACATTCTGAGCGAATGCGAGAAGTACGGCAACGCCGACATGGTCTTTGAGTTCGCCTCCACGAGCAAGGTGACGCTGCCGGGCGCAGGCATTTCGTGCTTTGCGTGCAGCGAGGCCAACATGGAGTATATGTGCAAGCTTATCGGCATTCAGGCCATCAGCTTTGACAAGATGAATCAGCTGCGCCATGTGAAGTTCCTGCAAAACAAGGAGCATACGCTCGCACTGATGAAGGAGCACGCCAAGATCTTAAAGCCGAAGTTCGAGATGGTGGTCTCTACGCTCGAGCGCGAGATCGCGCCGCTCGGCATTGCGACATGGCACAAGCCCAAGGGCGGCTACTTCGTCTCTGTGAACACGGCCCCTGGCCTTGCCAAGCGCACGCTTGCACTCTGCAAGGAAGCGGGCGTTGTGATGACGAGCGCGGGCGCGACCTATCCGTACGGCCACGATCCTGCCGACAGCAACATTCGCGTCGCTCCGTCGCTGCCCCCGGTCGAGGAGCTCGAGCAGGCGATGGCGGTGTTCTGCTGCTGCCTCAAGCTTGCCGCGCTGGAAAAGAGCAAGAAGTAAGGTATATTTGCATCAAAAAAGCGGACCGCAGTGCGGTCCGCTTTTTCTCATTTCGATTCACTTTTCCGCTTTCTTCTCTTCCCGCTTCAAGCGCCATACGGCGAGTGAACGCACCAGAAGAACATTGATGAGCGCAAGGCGCGCATAGCTGTAGACGACATTCAGAAGAAAGTACGGCGAAATGTTGCTGTAATTGCCGAGATCGTCGAGCAGCAGCGGCATGACGCCGTAGCTCATCAGAAGCGGCAGCACAACAAGCGCCGCGAGCCAGCCGGCAGCGAGCCATGTGATCTCTTTTTTCGTGGCACTCAGCTTGAGCGCGCGGTAGGAGCACACCGTCCAGACGATCATCAGCACCATGGCGGCGAACTGCGCCCACGCGATCGCAAGGCGTGCATAGTTCATCTGCGCCGTCCAGAGGTGCGTCATAAAGACGGTCGTCCACGAGAGGCCGGTCGCAAAGCGGAGGTAGAGATCAATACAGAGATAGGCCGCCCAGCCGCACCACAGGCCCGTGCGATGCTTCACCGTAAAGCAGATGATGCCGCAGAGGAAAAACGGCGAGCCATAAATCAGCCCCGCCAGCAGATCGCCGGCGAGTATCAGGCAGATGAGCAAAAAGGCTGCGCCGATACACAATAAAATCGTACCCGCAATGGTGTGACGCTTTTCCCGCTCGGACGAAGTCTGCGGCGTGAAAGAGGCGGGTACTGCCTGTGCCGCAGGCGCAGCTGTTTCCGCCTTCGGCGCGTCCTCGCCGCGCACGAGCGCATCGAGCGTCACGCCGAAGAGCTCAGAGAGCTTTAGAAGCTTTTCAAGCTCGGGCACGGATGCGTCCGTCTCCCATTTGGATACGCTCTGGCGCGAAATATCCAGTGCGTCGGCAAGGTCACCCTGCGACCAATTTCTCTGTGTGCGCAGGCGCACGATGTTCTCTCCCAGTGTCATGTGAGGGGTTCTCCTTTACAGAATTTCTGCGTTCAGCTTAGCAAAAAAGCGGCAAAAAGTCCACCAAGCGGGCTTGAAAACTTAGCAACCGACAGTTGCACCTCAAAAAAAGTGGGCGCGCTGCAAATGCAGTGCGCCCACTTTTTGAGTTTACATTTCGTAGTCCACGGCCACGCGGTCAGCGCGGATGGACTTACAGATGTCGCTCACGGCGACATGGCGGGGATCGACCTTGTAGGCGTTCAGATCGTCCATGCTCTCAAACTCGGACACGAGCACGGCGTCGTAGTTGCCCTCGCCGATGTTTCTTGCAACTTCGCACTTTTTCAGCTGCGGGATCACGCCGTCGAGCGCGGCGAGCTTCGTGAGAAACTCGTCGGCCTTCTCCTCGGTGCCTTCACGGAACTTCCACATGACGATATGACGGATCATTTCTTCTCTCTCCTTTTTTATCTGTTGTTGTAGACCTCGATGGCCTTTTTGAGAATGTCCATGGCGCGCTCGATCTTGTGGCTCTCGATGACGTAAGCCATGCGGACCTCGTTTTTGCCCTTGCCGGGCGTCCTATACATCGAGGCGCCGGGGGCGAACATCACGGTTTCGCCGTTGTCGTCGTACTCTTCAAGCAGCCACGTCTGGAACTTGTCGGCGTCGTCCACCGGCAGCGCGGCCATCACATAGAATGCGCCGCCCGGCACGTCGAACACGACGCCGGGGATCTCGCGCAGCTTGCGGCAGAGGGTGTCGCGGCGCTTCTTATACTCCTCGCGCACAGCGTCAAAATACGCAGGGCCAACGCTGTACAGCGCCGTGCAGGCAATCTGATCGAGCGTTGCGACAGAAAGGCGCGTCTGGCAGTATTTCATCGCGTGGCTCATAAATTCCCGGTTCTTGGAAATGAGGCAGCCCACACGCGCACCGCAGGCGGAAAAACGCTTGGACACGGTGTCGATGACGATGATGTTGTCACTCGCCCGCTCAGCAAATTCACCGAAGGACTGAAGCTTCTCCCCGCCGTAGACGAATTCGCGGTACGCCTCGTCGCCGATGAGGAACAGATCGTGCTTGACCGCAACGTCAACGAGCATCTCCATCTCCTCGTGGCTGAGCACAACGCCCGTCGGATTGCCGGGGTTCGTGACGATGATGGCACGGGTGTGCTCGTTGATCTGCGCTTCGATCTTTTCGCGGTCGGCATAGCGGTAGCCCTCCTCCGGCTTAGTCGGAATGGGGTGAATGCTCGCGCCGCAGGTATACGCCATCGTCGTATAGTTGGGATAGAAGGGCTCAGGAATGAGAATTTCGTCGCCGTCGTCAAGAATGCACTGGAGCGCGATCTGAAGCGCCTCGCTGCCGCCGGCGGTGATATAGATCTCGTCAGCACTGAAGTGCATGTCGAGCTTTGCATAATACTGCCGGATCGCCTCGATCAGCTCGGGGATACCGGGTGATGGCGCATAGGCGAGAACGGTCGGCTCAAATGCTTTGACTGCTTCGAAGAATGCCGGAGGCGTCTGAACGTCAGGCTGGCCGATATTCAGATGGTAGATGTTGACACCGCGTGCCTTGGCTGCCACCGCGTACGGGTGGAACTTGCGCATTGGAGACAGGCCGCATTTTTCAACTTTACTGGAAAACTTCATGGAATGGTGCTCCTCCTTCTTCTTCGATCGCTTGCAAAAAGCTTACAGTCTATAAAATATTGAATTCCACTGCATGATATATTATAGTCTGCAGAAAAGCAAAAAACAACAAAAACATTTGCGCTTTAACCGCAATTTGCCGTTTCATCCTCCTGCATTGCAGGCAGTCTGCTCTCACCATAAACCTTGATGCCGTGCGCCTTGAGAAGCTCCGCCGTCACGCCGTCGCCGGATACAAGGCGGCGGGAAAACGTGCCGTCGTAAACAAGGCCGCAGCCGCAGCTCGGGCTTTTTTCCTTGAGTATAGCGGCCTTGCAGCCATTTTGCACGCACAGCGCGAGCGCCGCCTCCGCGCCGCGGCGATAATTTTTTGTCACATCGCGGCCGCTCGCCATCACAACGCGTGCTCCCTGCCGCTCGCTGGGGTCGCGCGGCGTCGGCAGTCCGCCGAGCTGCTCGGGGCAGACGGGGATCAGCTCATACCGCTCCGCCAGCGCGAGAACGCGCGCGTCTGCCTTGCTCTTGCCGTCGTAGCGGCAGGGCGTGCCGAGAAGGCACGCCGAAACAAGCACCTTATCCATGCCGCACCTCGATCTCTTCTCCGTTGAGCTTCGCCTCCGCGAGCGTTTCGCCCTCGTAGCGCAGCTTGAGTGAGAAGAACGGCGTGTCCTCGTCCAAAAGGTGCAGGAATATCTTGTCCCCCTCCCATGCAGGCAGCGCCAGAAGATCCTTCTTTTTGATCCACGCAAGCTCTCCCTCGTCGCAGTCTTTGAGCGCGCCGTCAAAACCGTCGGCGGTAAAAAGGTGCATATATTCCGGCTCCCACCGGTCGGAAACAAAGGTCACGATGCCGCGGTAGCGATAAGAGGTCAGCGTGAGTCCCGTTTCCTCCTTCGCCTCGCGCAGCGCGCACTCCTCTGGGCTCTCGCCGGATTCAAACTTGCCGCCGATGCCGATCCACTTGTCGCGATTGCAGTCGTTTTCCTTTTTTGTGCGGTGCAGCATAAGATATTCCTCGCCCCGCTCAATATAAATGAGCGTCGTATTCAGGGCGCGATAGATGTTTTTTTCCATGATGTTCCCTCCCCGCAGGACTTTTTGTCAGTATAGAAGATGGCAGCAAAAATTGCAAGTCGTGGCTTCGCACAGAAAAATGTGTATTTTTTGAATTTAGGCTTGACTTTGGTCTGTTTTTTGATATAATGATCTTCGCTGTCGAGCATAACGATACGCAGCAGTATCGAAGTGGTCATAACGAGCACGACTGGAAATCGTGTGTACGCCAAAAGCGTACCGAGAGTTCGAATCTCTCCTGCTGCGCCATTAGCCTGAACCTTTAGTTCCTAAGGGTTCAGGCCTTTTTCTTTATGTTCTTGGGTAATCATTGCGACCTCTCCAAAAGCATTGAAAAAGGGCCTAATCGTGTATCTGCTTTTTCGAATCTTTTCTTGCGAATCGTGTATCGAGTATGCTAAACTGATTAGGGGGTAATGATTATGGCTAAACGAGAAAGACTTACCACAGCGAAGAAAACCGCAAGTAGAGAGGACAAGTTAAGGCGTTTAGGAAATAACTACCGCGAATACACAGGGGCGGAAGTCTCCGTTCAACACGCTTACCTAAAGTTCAAAATCAATCAAGAGGAACGAGGCAACAGTCCGCAGACGTTAGCTTTCTATGACCGTTTCTATAAGAAGTTCGTTAGCTTCATCAACAAGAGCCTTAATGATACGCCTGAAAATTGTCCCATAGACATTATGACACAGGACGGCTTTCAGCTTTTGTTTATGAAAAGCCTAGGCGATGTGAGCCAACAGACCGTCAATTCTTACTTACGGGGCTATAGAGCTTTTGGAAATTTCTGCGAAGAAATAGGTCTACTTGATGGTTTCAAATGTCCTATCAAGGAAGTAGAACCGCCGATGAAACAGGTCTATACCGATAAGGAATTGAAAAAGCTCCTTATCAAGCCTGATATTAGAGATTTTACGGACTTTAGAGACTTTGCTATAATCAATTTGCTTTTATCGACAGGGGCTAGAACAAATACCCTCTTAAATATCCGACTGAAAGATGTAGACCTAGAGAACGGTTATATCATTTTCAATACGACAAAGGCCCACAAGGTTGTTAGTGTAGGTCTACAAAAGAAGTGTAAAGATACCCTTGCTGAATATATCTCCTATTGGAGAACAGGTGGGGACATTGAACCAACAGACTTTCTATTTTGTAATATCTATGGTGAGCAGTTGACAAGGGGCGGGCTTTCTACGACTATTGCACGTTATAACCAACATAGGGGCGTAGAGAAAACAAGCATACACCTGTTTCGTCATACATTCGCAAAGAATTGGATAACAAGCGGGGGCGATATTATCTCCCTAGCCAAAGTATTGACACATAGCGATCTGGATATGGTAAAGCATTATTCTAATCTCTACGGTGGAGATGTAAAGGCAGAGATAGAGGAACATTCTACGCTATCAAAGTTGAGAACATCTAGCGGACAAACTATAACAACAAAGAGGAACAACACATAGAGAGATATAAGAAAGGGATAAGGCATAGAGCCTTATCCCTTTCTCTAATTAGAGGTCAAGAATAGAATCAATAAAGGACTTGTTCTTCTCTTTCTTTGCGTTGAGCTGGGGATAGAAACGGTCAGTAAAAAACTTACGAACCTTTGGAACATCAATGTCCGTGTAAGGCTGTCCGTTCAGCTTGTTGATATACTCTTTATGATTGTTGACATCGGCAACAATCTTTTTGAACCACGCCTTATCTTCTTCGGTAGCAACCTGACGCATATATGCGAGCATAAAGGGTTTGGTAATTTCGGTCTTGCTTGTGGGCGTATCAGTTATGGGATTAAGAGTTTTCTTTGCGGACGCCATAATAAATACCTCTTTCTTTGTTTTATTATTGGGGAACGCTGTCTTTAGTATAGTCTTATAGGGGTTTACTGTCAACATAGAAAAGTATTGCTTTTGGGTATACCCTAACGACATATCTAAACGCGCTCTATAAATGTGTCATTTAAGTTATAAAATAGCTATTGACATATTTCAAAATATATGATATTCTATTGACATACAAAGGAGATAGAAACCAAAGATAGAGATAAGATATTGTGATTGAAAGGAATGTGCTAGAAATGAAGTTAGGCTATATCCGTGTTTCGACTGTAGAGCAGAACGAAGAACGACAGACTAGAGCATTGTTAGAGAAAGGCGTAGAGAAAGAGAATCTATTTATAGATAAGCAGAGCGGAAAGAACGCAGAGAGAGCACAGTTAAAAGCCTTACTTGCCTTTTGCCGTAAAGGTGATGTAGTAATTACAGAAAGCATTAGCCGTATCGCTAGAAATACCAAAGACCTTTTAACAATCATCGAACAGCTTACCAATAAAGGCGTGGACTTCATCAGCCTGAAAGAAAGCATTGACACCTCTACCCCGCAAGGTAAGTTTATGCTGACCGTGTTCGGAGCTATGGCAGAGCTAGAGCGTGAAAGTATTCTAGAGCGCCAGAGAGAGGGCATAGCAATCGCAAAGGAGCAGGGGCTATATCAGGGACGGCAGAAAATGAAGATCGATAGAGAGCGCTTTGAAGCCGTTGTAAAGGAATGGAGAGCAGATAAGATAACGGCGGTCGAAGCAATGAAGCAATTAGATGTTAAACCGAACACATTCTATCGGAGAGTAAAGGAATGGGGGCTATGATACGGATTTAGAGGAAATCGGCTATTTCATCTTTATGGAAGAACAGAAAAAGGCGAGAGGTTAAGTCCTCTCGCCCTTCCCTTATTGGTATAACTCTTGATATTTCTCAGCAAAATTATTAGATACAACAGCAAACAGATAATGTGTTGTCGTGTGTTCTGCGTCTTCAATATAGAATGTGGTGGTAATATTCCCCTCTTGGCTTAAAGCATCAATCACTTCGGCTCGATGTTCAGGATCTACGATAATCCTATCAGAACCACAGTAGATTGTTCCAGTAAAGTTGTAGTCAGTGCCATCAGCAGTCCTCATTTTGATATTATAGATATCATCATTGTAGGAAGAACTATTTTTAACTTGATTAGAACCGTATTCATATAAAAAAATAGAAATATCATCTTTGTCAACGGCTATATGAGCGTAAACCAACGAGTCGGTAGTAGCACTGTTGCTGAATGTGCCGGGAAAGGCAGTCGTGCTACAAATATAAGCATCTTCTGTAGGTTGATTGAAATCATCTACATAATAGGAAATATCCCATAGAGAAGAATCTTGAGAAGATGTATCTTCATCGGTTGGACTATTCTCATTAGCCGGGGTATCTTCATCAGTCTGCGCGCTGTCATCTGTTTGTACCTGTGATTGGGATTCATCATCTTGGGTAGTAGAATTACCACCACAAGAGCAGAGGCTAAAGATCATAGCAAGGGATAGAATAATAGGGATTAGCTTTTTCATAGGTTTCCTTCCTCTCATTTTTAATATTATTAGTTTAACAAGCAAAATGACTTGTGTCAATAGCGCAACGATGTTTTAGCAAGGTTTATCACTACTGATTGTCTCCCTAAAATATTGTAGAGGTGATTAGTATGCGAAAAGAGTATAAAAACCTTTACGAAAAATTTGGTCTGAATGTAGTCTACTATCGCAAGCGAAAGAAGCTCACGCAACTACAGCTTGCTGAGTTGGTAGACATAGATCGAAGCCACATAAGCGCGATAGAGTTAGGAAATGTAGGCGTTTCTTTTGATGTAATATTTAGGCTATGTGAAGTCCTAGACGTAAGTCCCAAAGACTTGTTTGACTTTAGGGATTAACCGAAGTAGGAATAAAATTGATACTTCGTGAGAGCAATTTCCACCTAAAAGCAGGGGTTAGGGTGAATAATCAGAAACTCCCGTAATACTCCCCCCCCATTCGCCTATCAATCACCCTAGGACAAAACTATTAAAAGTATAAGAAAAGATTTTCATATATAATAGCGGAAAACTATTGGTATCAAATAAAGAATGTCCCGCCGACAGCGACAATTCGCAGGCGGGACATTCTTTTTCGCGGTGCTACTATAGATTTTCGTAGTAAGGATAGAAAGGAAGCGTTTAGATGAACGATATTTTAAGGAAAGAATGTAAACTGCTAAAGGCATTGTAGAACATCAGCTATAAGGAAATAGCTGAATATCTAGAGGTATCATAGGATAGCTTTTACTGCTGGATAAAGGGATACTTTGACCTAGGGGAAAAGAAGTAGAAGCGCCTATAGGAAATCATAGAAAACTTAAAGGAGATATAAGGAATGAAAGATACCAACAAGTATTATCCGCTCCAATAGCTAGGCTATAGAGAGGACTACGCTATTACATTGTAGGGAGACATTGTAGAAACGGCAAATAAACAGCCTATACGAAAAAGCAAAGGTGAGAGGTATAAACTCACTACCGCCGACGGAAAAAGCGTATACAGAGCAATTAAACCGCTTTATCGGCGTGCTTTTGGCAAGGAGTATTCGCTAGACCTCATTGAAGATTTAGATGGTGAGGAATGGAAGCCTATCGACCGCCGAGGAAAGTATTACATCAGCAACCGAGGGAGAGTTAAGAGCTTCTAGGGAAAGCGAACACGGCTATTAAAGCCTTATTCAAATCAGCGAGGATATTTAAGAGTAGACATTAGGGACGGACACCGCCGAACCTATCTAGTCCATCAGCTTGTGGCATTGTCATTTATCCCTAATGACAATCCAATAGAGAAAGACACCGTAGATCACATAGATATGGATAAGACAAACAACCGCGTTGAAAACTTGCGTTGGCTGTCTCGCGCGGATAATGCTAGAGCTTACTAGAAGCAAAGGAAAGAGGTATCCGCCGATGAATGAAACAAATCCTAATCAAAAAACCGTGCGCGTAGAGAAAGAACGATGCGATAAGAATAACCTTTACGCTATGTATAACCTCTAGGCTCTATCGTCGGCTATGCTTGATCTAAAGGGAGAAACGTTCAAGTTGTGGTGTTATCTGAATAAGAACCAAAACGGCTATACCTTTGCTTTAAGTAAGGTCGACGCGCTCAAATGGGGTATAGGCAGTAAAAGCTCATACGATAGAGCCGTTGCGGAATTGGTCTAGAAAGGCTATCTTGTAAACACCTAGGGGAATAGCTATAACTTCTATGAACACCCTAGGCGCGAGGAAATGATTATAACAGTAAACAAAGATGGAGCTTTCACCTTTTAACCATAATGAGTATAGCTATATCCATTTTGGATATAGCTATACTTTCTTTGAATAGAGAAATACTACAGAATATTACATAAATAATACAATGAAAGGATTTTTAAGATGTTTTCAAAAGAATAGGTTGAGTATTTACACAATACGGGTAAAATGCCAGATTGGGCTTACTACCAATAGAACGGAAACGGTATAACGGAAAACTACCGAGAGCAAAAAGCAAAGATACATCAGAAAACTAAATAGGAGCGCAAAGGAAATTAGTAGGAAAAAGAATTGGAAGACTATATCCAAAAAGATATAGAAGAGATAGTATAGAAGTCAATAAATGAAGTATTATAGAATATAAGATTAGAACAATAAAATCTATTAACTTTCTAGAAATATAAATCTAATAATTAGATTGACATTTATAATTTATTTTGTTATATTAAAAATAGATATAAATCTTGTAATTGCTTTTAAGAGCATTTATTAACTTGATACTAGATATACTAAAAGTTTAGAAAAGTAAAGTGGAATACTACTATATCTTGTATTTAGAAATAGTAGAAAATGAGAGTATCGACTGGAAATCGTGTGTACGCCAAAAGCGTACCGAGAGTTCGAATCTCTCCTGC
>OGQY01000595.1_pt1 | contig 28502 bp, 27 predicted proteins | sample 1553361 | NCBI WGS metagenome assembly OGQY01 (sample SAMEA2579963, study PRJEB22360) | human gut metagenome | reverse complement strand
ACGGCTATGTAAGAAATATTCGATTGTAAGTAAAGTTTTATATCACTGCAAAATAACGAAGTGCATCTTTGATTGCTTCTACCTTTTCTGGTGTCGGATGTTTCCTCGGCTGTTTCAATTCTTCTACCGCATTAGGAGCATCATACATCGGCAATCCCAAATTTCGCTTTACCTCTGCGATATATGCGGTATGTACCTTGAAGCCGTATTTCGCTTCTATGTACTCCTTAATCATTTTGTAGGTCACTTTTTCTTTGGGCTTGTACGCTTCGGCTCTTTTAGCAATACTATCTACCGGAATCTTGCCCTCGCCCTCTCCAAACTCCACATCAATGTGGATATAACTGTCGGCTTTTTTGTGGGACAAAAGAACTACCGTCTCGGCGTGTGAGCCGCTGTGTGCGCGGTTAGGGGCTGGGGTGGCGTGTGTACCCGCCGAGAGCTGTTTACCGCGCACGGCGCGGGACGCGGGAATCGTCGCCCACTCAGGTGGCGGCGACGGCGACGGCGACGGCGACGGCAAGCAGAGCGTCCGTCCGACAAAGTCGGACGGACGGCGGAAGTTTTGCGGGGCGCTGCCCCGCACCCGGTAAAAGGAGGATACTATGAAACAGAAAAAAGATATCAGGATCACTCTGCGGCTAACGCAGGAACAGTACCAGAGCATTTCGGAAAAGGCGGATGCCGCGCAGATGACTATAGGGGCTTATGTCCGCGCCGCCGCTCTGCGGCACAAGGTCGTGACAGTGGACGGACTAAGGGAATATACCCACGAACTTAAAGGCGTCGGACGCAGCCTCAATCAGCTGGCCATTCTGGCCCACGAGGGCCGCATCTCGACGGTCAACTTGGACAGCACCTGTGCCGCACTGGAGAAGAACTATATTGGCCTGTGTACACTTGCGGGCCGGGAGCAGCGCTGATGGCAACGGTGACATTTATTAAATACGCAAAGCAGTCTGCCGGTGCGCTGGGCGGTGTTGCCGCATATGTTGCACAGGCGAATAAGACGATGCAGGAGAATGGACAGCAGCTGGTCAGTGGACAGAACTGTACCCCACCGCTTGCTGTGCGGGAATTTCTCACCACCCGCGCCATGCACCGCAAAGAAAGTCCTGTCTGGTTTTATCACTATGTGCAGTCCTTCGCTCCAAGCGAACCGGTCACCGGTGAGCTGGCACACGAGCTTGCAAAGATGTTCGCGGCGAGGGCCTGGCCGGAGAGCGAGGTGCTCATCGCCACCCACATCGACCGCGAGCACATCCACTCGCATTTTATTGTCAATAGCGTCTGCTTCGGCAACGGCAAAATGCTTCGGCAAGGGCCGGGGACGCTGGCAAGGCTGCGCCCCATCTCAGATGAGCTTTGCGCGGCGCATGGATTGTCTGTCCTTCCAAGACAGGAAGCAAAGACGCAAGGACTTGGGGCAAGAGAGTACCGCTCCGCCACCAAAGGTGAGAGCTGGAAGTTCCGACTCATAAACACCATTGACGAGTGCATGAAATACGCCGCCGACAAGGACGCCTTCGTTTCTCTGATGGAATCCGAGGGCTACGCGGTGCGCTGGGAGAGTGGCCGCAAGTACATCACCTACACCACGCCGGACGGACTAAAGTGCCGCGACAGCAAATTACACGAGGAAAAGTATTGCAAGGAGGCCATGGAGCATGAATTCAGAATACGGGCAGAGATTGTCTCTGCAAGAACTCAAGCAGCGCAACACCCAGCAGGCAGTACTTCCGACGCTGACAACGCCTCACGAAGCGTGTCCCTCAAAAACAGACTGGGAGCGAATGATGAAATACATGGATGCACTGTGGCACCATGCGGATCGGCAGACAGATCTGTTGGAGAGCGTCAGCAGGCAGACGTCGCAGCTTCCCACGCGGACGCAGCTGGACGATCTGCTGAAAGCGGTGCGGCATCTGGAGCAGATGACCGAACAGGCTGGGAAGCCGAAAGAGAATTCTTTTTCTCTGCACAGAATCAGACTTCCCAGACTGCATCTGCCACACATCAGTATTCCGGCATTGATCTCTCTGTTAATGGCGGCGGCAGCACTGCTTCTGCTCTGGTGGGGCTTGGGCACCGTCTGGAGCAGATCCAGCCTGCTGCCCCTGTGATGCCCGTACAGCATCACACCGACAGAAAGGCATTGCAAAAAGAACGCGAAAAGAAGATCGCCCTCGGTCACAAGGCGGATGACCACGAGGACGAGGTGAGTTATGACTGGCAGCAGACCATGTGAGGCCTGCTATTTTTATTGCCCGAATTGACTTTGGGAGAAAGGAACGCTATGGGTAGAAAGAGAAAAGAATCCAATATTGCGAGCGTCATGTACTCTTATGTGGGTACGGACGATCAGTTCGATGATTTCCTGAAAATGATGATCCACGACTATCTGTCTGTGGATCATCCATATACAAATCAGCCCGCTGATTTTGTTGCTAAAGTAGAAACAGAAGTCGCCTGATTTGTTTTGATAGCTATTCAAAAAATTGTGTGCTATGGTGTGTCGTGCATGATCGGCACACCATAGCGGAAAGGAACGATTATGAAAGTCTGGCTCTATTACCGGCTGTCCAGAGATGAGGATGAAGAACTGAATTCTCTGAATAACCAGCGGAAAATCATATATAATTTTGCCGTCAGCAACAGCCACGAGGTGGTGGGCGAATCCTTCGATGACAATGTCAGCGGCATGCACTTCAACCGCGAGGGTATCGACAAGATCTATGAAGCGGTCGAGGCAGGTAGAATCGAAGCCATTATCGTCAAAGACCTATCCCGCCTTGGCCGTCATCGGACGCAGACCGCACTCTTCATTGACTACCTCCGCGAACACGATGTACGAGTCTTGTCCGCAACAGAAAACATCGATACCTTCAATGAGAACGATGATCTCATCATCGGATTCAAGGGTCTGGTCAACGACTTCTATGCCCGCGACGGCAGCCGTCGTGTTCGAACTGGCTACCGCCAGAAACAAAAGGAGGGCATCGTAACCATTCCGCCCTTCGGCTACTTCAAAGACAAGAACACAAAGAAAGTCGTCATTGTCGATGAAGCCGCCGAAACGGTTCGGCTCATATTCTCCGCCTACATCAGTGGAAGCGGCATGAAAGCCATCGCCCGCACACTGAATGAACAGAGGAGGAAAACGCCGGCACTTATGCAGGCGGAACTGCTAAATAAGCGCCTGCCCAACACCCAGGATGGCATCCTCAAAAAATATCTGTGGGACGCAACGATGGTGGCCCGAATCTTAAAAGATGAAAGCTACATCGGCACCCTGATCTGCCACAAGAGCGAGCGCAATAAGATCAATAAGACCTTCCGTTTCACAGACCCGGAGGAGCAGTTCCGGCATGAAAATTATCTGCCAATGATCGTGACCCGTGAGATATGGGAGCAGGCGCAGGCGCTCCTTGCAGAGCGCAAAGAGAAAAATGTCCGTGCGGGCACCAACCGGGGCATCCTCCGGTACGGCGGATTACTCCGCTGCAAGGACTGTGGCCGAACCTTTATCGGAAAACGAATCAAGCTGAAAAGCGGGGAACGGGTCGTCTATGTCTGCGACACCTACCATCGGTATGGCAAGGAACACTGCTCATCTCACATGGTGGACGAGGAAACATTGGACAGATTGATCGGCGCGGAGATCCTGCGAACAAAGAAAATGTATGAGGAAAACTGGTCGCGGATGGAATGGCTCATCGAGAAATGGACGCCGAAGGCTTCCACGGCCAGCGCCAAAATAAGTAAACTGCAAGAGCACATTCTCTTGCTGGAGGAGGAAGTGGAGGTGATCCTGATGGAACGCATTCGGGATAAGACCAACGCGGAACGCTACGACCGCATGATCGCCAAGCGCGAGGAGCAGATCGCGGAGGTCAAAAAGCAAATCGAAGAATTGCAGAATATTTCAGAAATGCTCCGCAACCGACAGGCCAAGCTGAAGCGGGACATCAGCCTGATCGACGACATCCTGCGAGAGGGCAAAATGTCAGAAGCACATCTGAGGATGCTGGTGGAGAAGATACTCGTTCATGAGGAGGATGGCAGGCTGGATTTGGAGATCCGGCTGAAAGCGCCCTTCCGTGACCATCTGGACATCTTCGAAAACGGAGCGCAGACAGATTGCTTCCCCACCGCAGATTTTGACTATGATAGGCTGGGTGCGGCGATCTACGGCGATTATTATGCGGGGTAGGTGATAACAGGTGCGGGTAATGTTGAAGCATAGATTCAATAACCACGCGTAATTCTACATTGTTATCCTCTTTGTCGCTGTCGAAATTGTATGCAATTTGTTTTAATAAATCTGGATCATTGATAATGGCTTCGATATGCTTGTCGAGAGATTCGACATTTGCCTTTGCCTCAGAATTCCAGCGACGTTTCACTGCCTTTAATCCTTCGCCTTTAACTGGATGCAGATGACAAAAACTTGGCAACAAATCATTATATCCCCCGTTTTCACCGCAATACAATCTTGTTTGTCCGCGGTACAAAACCTTTCCAGCATTTGAATTGATAAGCATCACATAACCAATTATGGCGTTCAACCCATGCATATTGTAGACGGAAAAAATTGGGACTTGTGCTTTATAATCCGGTGCAGACCCAACGTTCCACATATCATAGAACTCAGTTCCAGGGATGATTTGATCTTTACTGATCACAACCGGACAACAATTTTTCTGTTCAACTTCTGACATTCCCGTGATTCCTTTCTACCTGATCGATAATATTTTTTATTATAAGTTTGGCGCAAAGCATGGGAGGACAGTTACATGTGAACGCAGACATTTTTACCGCATCGATACTACCCACTGTTCATCTAATAAAACATTTTTGGTATAAGAAAACGGACTAACTAATGACTATTATAACATTAGTCAGTCCGTTCATGGTGCGGGCGACAGGACTTGAACCTGCATGCCTCGCGACATATGAGCCTAAATCATACGTGTCTGCCAATTCCACCACGCCCGCATATCCACGCCGTATTGTAGCACACTTCACGTCGGCGTGCAAGGAATGTTTTGCCTTTCCCCTCCACCCTATGCTATACTGTCATCAACAGTACACGAAAGGACGGTGCCCCATGAACGAAAATGCCCTCACCTTGGCGCGTCAGCACGCGCCCTGCTACATTTACTCCCGCGAGATCCTTACCGCACAGGCAGAGACTCTCCACAGGACCTTCCCCGGCTTTGATATTCTGTTCTCCGTGAAGGCCAACCCCTTCCCACCGGTAATACGGCACCTTGCGGCGCTGGGCATCGGCGCGGATGCGGCCAGCGCGGGGGAGGTCTGCCTGGCCGCGGAATGCGGGATCGCGCAGGAGGATATCTACTTCTCCGCAGCCGGCAAAAGTGATCGTGCACTGGCCGCCGCGTGGGATAACTGCCATCTGATCGCCGATTCTGTCGGCGAGGTGCGGCGAATCGCCGCTATGGCCGCTGCCCGCGGCGAGACAAAGGCCATCGGCCTGCGCGTAAACCCCGCCTTCAGCATGGACGGCGGTGCGGGCGGGACATCCAAGTTCGGCATCGACGAGTCCGACCTCCCGGCACTGAAAACTCTGCTGCAAACGCTGCCGATAGCCGTCTGCGGCCTCCATATTCACCTGCGCTCCCAGAACCTCTCCGCGGACACTCTCGCCCGCTACTACAAAAACTGCTTCGCGCTGGCCCTCCGCGTCCGCGATATTCTGGACTGTGCCATCGAGTATATCAACTTCGGCGGCGGAGTAGGCATCGTTTACGACCCGGCGTGCCAACCGCCGCTGAACATGAGCACCTTGAAGCAATGTACGCAGGCCGTGGCAGAGGAAAACGCCCGTACCCTCCGCGCACGGCTGCTGGTGGAGTCCGGGCGGTTTCTGACAGCACAGGCGGGAACGTACTATCTGCCTGTGGTAGACAAAAAGACGTCCCACGGCACCACCTATGTCATCGTAGAAAACTGTCTCAACGGCTTCCAGAAGCCCTCTCTTGCCGCCATGCTGCGTAACGCCGCCGGAGAAGGCCCCCTTGCGCCTCAGGAACCTCTGTTTACCGGCGAGACCTCCTTCCCCATCACCGCCCTGCCTGCGGAGGATACCGGCATCACCGAGACCGTAGACATCGCAGGAAACCTCTGCTGCGCCGCGGACGTGCTGGCTAAGAACTTCACCGGTCCGGCGCTGGCGGTGGGAGATCTTGTGGCCGTGGGGAACACCGGGGCCTACGCCAGAACGCTGTCGCCGCTGCTGTTTTCCTCCCACGACGTCCCTGCGGAATTCTTGATCTGAAAAGCAGGGCAGCCCATTGGGCTGCCCTGTTTTCTTATTTCTCCTGTCTGATGGGCCGGATATACTTGAAGTACTGCCCCGGCACAAAATAGAAATACGTCATCCGTCCCGGCGTAGCGGTATCCAGCACACAGCCGTTGGCGGCGTAGTCAAAGTCCCGCATAGCGGTCTCCACCTTGTTCTCCACCGTGCGGCACTCCTGCTCATAGTCGAAGGGGCCGTGCTCAAACACCATATACTCCCCCTCCGGCACATCCATCAGCTCCAGCGGCGCGGGTATGGGGCCACTGTAATCGGCGGGCAGGCGGACGCCGTAGCTCTCGATGCGGGGGTAGTTCCAGGCACAGAGGCGGCCTTTGGGGTCGTTGATGTAGCCCATGATCTGGCCGGCCATGCCGTCGGCCTCGGCGCCGCCGTTGTCGTCCAGCTTGCCGGGAATGCTGTCCAGCAGGCCGCAGACGGTGGCGCAATCGCCGCCGGGAACATTCTTCTGCTTTTCCCAGAAATCCCAGTAGCCGTTGGATTCATAGTTGCGAAGGTGCAGGTATTTGTGGGCGGGAATAGTAACGAAATACGTCTTGACGCCCTGTTCACTTTTGACCATACCGATCTCTCCCAATCCAAAGATATAGCGATCGAAGGGATGGATGCGGGTGCGGAGCACTACGGGGCGGGGCCGGCGGCGGTAAACACCGGGGGTAACGCCGTAGAGCGCCTTGAAGGCGCGGGTAAAGGCCTCCTGGCCGGAAAAGCCGTAGTCCAGTGCGATGTCCAGCAAAGGCCGGTCGGTATCGCGCACCTCCTTCAGGGCAAAGGCCAGGCGCCGCTGGTGCAGGTAGGTACGCAGGGACATACCTGCGATCTCGCGGAATTTATGGGTGGCGTGGTACTCAGAATAGTGCAGACGTGCCGCCAGCGCCCGCAGTGTCAACGCCTGATCGTCCCGGCGCATAATGGCGTCGTCCATCTCATTGACGACGGTCTGGATCAGCTGCTGCCATTCGTACATAGGCTTGCTCCCTTCTCTCGCTGTGAACAGAATACACCCTTTCCGCCCCAAATGTTTGATACGAGTTGCTGTTAAAACAGGGACGGCTCCCGCCGTCCCTGTCCGCTTATTCCACTTCAGCAGCCTCCGCCGGCTCCTCCTACCCCTGCTTGGGCAGCTGCTCGGGCCACTTGGCCCAGGTCTGGCGGATATAGGGGATCATCTGATCCCGGGGCATATCCAGTGCCGCGGCCAGCTCGCCGTAGAGCTGGTCCTCAGCCCGCTTGAGATAGCGCTCATCCATCTGGCTGACCTTCTTACCATGGCGCAGGGCCCACGCCCGCTTGCGGCAGATACCGTGGATCATGGCGGCCAGCTCGGCGCAGTCACAGCGGAGCACCAGCTGGTGGTAGAAATCCTTGGCAGCACGCATACCGCGCTCGGCGGGCTTCTGCTCCGGCAGGGCCGGCAGCGCGGCGATCAGTTTCAACGCACAGTCACGGCTGATGATGGGGCGCATGAGAACAGCGGTGTCCACCGGAGTCATAACGGTGCCGCCGCGGTACAGGGGAGAGAGATGATAGTAGACCTTGTCGCCGCCGTCATAGGCCAGACCGGATGGCCCTATGGACTCCACCCGGCAGACGCCCTCGCCGCCGTATACCACCAGATCACCCGCTGCAAACATCACACACGCTCCTTATCCGCAACATACATACACATATATACACAAAAAGGCACATGGCACACGACCATGCGTTCCCCTTTTGCTCACCATTACCTGACATCAGTATAACATATTCTGACGAAAAATGTAAGCACAAATTTTACCGTGACTGTCGATTTTCCCGGAAAGTTGTGATACAATGCAGAAAAACTTTTGCGAGGTGCAGCCATGAAAAAACCTGTCATCCATCCCTCCGCCTTTGTGGCGGACAACGCCACCGTCCGGGGCAGCGTGACCCTGGGCGCTAACAGCAGCGTGTTCTTCGGCGCGGTGCTGCGGGGCGACCGGGCACCGATCACCATCGGTGCGGGCACGAATATCCAGGATAACTGTGTGGTGCACGTGGACTACGACCATCCGGTGACGGTGGGCGAAAACGTAACGGTGGGCCACGGGGCCATTCTCCATGGGTGCACCGTGGGTGACAACACCCTCATCGGCATGGGCGCCATCGTGCTGAACGGTGCGAAGGTCGGCAGCAACTGCCTGATCGGCGCGGGGGCGCTGGTACCGCAGAACGTGGAGATACCGGACGGGTCTTTGGCCTTCGGCTCCCCCGCCAAAATCAAAGGCCAGCTGGACGAGGCCGCCATTGCCGAGCTGCGGCAGGCGGCGCTGGACTACCAGAAGGAGGCCATTGCATACAAGACCGAGCAGGAACAATAAAAATATGCGCTCCGACCAAGAGCCGGTGCGCATGGCTGAAAAGCGGCCCCCGGCTGTGCCGGGGGCCGCTGACCGTTTAGACGACGGCGAAGAACTTGATGATAAACAGCAGGGAAATAATGTAGGTCAGGACAGACACATCCTTGGCACGGCCGGAGAACACCTTGATCACGGTGTAGGAGATCATGGCAATACCGATTCCGTGGCCGATGGAGCCGGAGATGGGCATGGCCAGCAGCATCAGGAACACGGGAACCACCTGGTCCAGATCGTCGAAATCCACGTTCTTCAGGCCCTGGAGCATCAGGATGCCCACGTAGATCAGGGCGGAGGAGGTAGCGGCAGCGGGAATGACAGCCGCCACGGGCGCGATGAACATACAGGCCAGGAACATGAACGCGGCGGTCAGGCTGGTCAGGCCGGTGCGGCCGCCGGCCTCCACGCCGGAGGCGGACTCCACGAAGGTGGTAACGGTGGAGGTGCCGCAGCAGGCGCCGGCCACGGTACCCACGGCATCGGACAGCAGGGCCTCCTTCATGTTGGGCATATTGCCGTCCTTGTCGGTCATGCCGGCGCGGGAGGCCGTTCCCACCAGGGTGCCGATGGTGTCGAACATATCGATCATGCAAAAGGTGATGATCAGGCTGATCGCCGTGAACCAGCCGATATTAAAGAAGTCGGTGAAGTCAAATTTGAACAGCGTGGTCTCCACCATGTCGTGGAAAGGCGGCAGGAAGGACGCACCCTCCAGAGAGGCAAAGGGATTGGTACCCAGGAAGATGAAGCAGCCGGCCCAGTAGATCACGGAAGCTACCAGCATACCCACCAGCACGGCGGCCTTGACGCCCTTCTTGGCCAGCAGGATGATGACAAACAGACCGATGAACATGGTGATAACAGTCAGCACCATCTGGCTGTACTCGGCACCCATGTGATCCTTGATCACGCTGGGGGTCATGGCGCCGAAGAAGTCACGCATGACATAGAAGGGGGAGGTATAGCCATTGCCCTCGGCATAGATGCCCACGTTGGAGCCCAGGCCGATGTTCATCAACATAAGGCCGATGGCGGGACCGATACCCAGACGGACACCCAGAGGGATAGCGGTGACGATCTTATCACGAATGTTAAAAATGCTCAGCAGAAGGAAAACGATACCCTCCACCAGAATGATGCACAGCACCGCCTGGAAGGCGCTGGTGTAGTCAGTGTTCAGCATGGCGGCCACATTGCCGGCGATGACGGCAAAGAAGCTGTTGAGCCCCATACCGGGCGCCATGACAAAGGGCTTGTTGGCGAGGAAGGCCATGACCACGGTGCCGATGGCGCTGGCGATGCAGGTGGCCAGAAAGACACCGTTCCACAGCGGAGTGCCCACGGCAAAGTTGGTCAGCAGGTTGGGATTTAGGGCGATGATGTAGGCCATCGTCATGAACGTGGTGAGACCGGCCAGGATCTCCGTCTTGACGGAGGTGCCGTTCTCTTTCAGATGAAAGATACGCTCCATGTGATTTTCTCCTTTACAAAATGCTGCGCGTCCTCCGCGCAAGTATCATCTTAACGCTTTTTAACAGGAAAAACAAGACTTTTTGTCAGGCCTGCTGAATTTTTTTCAGATGTCAGTCAAAAAAAGCGCCCCCGGCGTGGCCGAGGGCAAGGAGGTGGGGGTGCCTCCTTCTGTTCTCAGGGGGCTGCGTCAGCCGGGGTATAACTGACACGATGCTGATGGGATAGCCGCATGGGGTACCGACCGGGGCAGGTCAGCTTTCCGTCCGCATCCGGGGGCGCATGACAGGGGCGCTTTTTTCAGGGAAGCTTATTGGGCCGCGCGATCGGCCTGAATGAGCCGCTTCAGGGCCTCGACTCCCACCTGAACGGCGGAGGTAGTGTCCTCGCTCATATCCTGGTCCAAGCCGGCCTTTTCACGCTCCTGGTTCCAGACCACATGGAAGCAGCTGCCGCAGCGGCAGTTCAGGGCATCAGCCACCACAAAGAGGGCGGCGGACTCCATTTCACTGGCCTTGACGTGCAGGCGCTTCCAGGCCTCCCATTTGTTGAGCAGCTCATAGGATACAGGCATACGCTCGGGGCTGTGCTGGCCGTAGAACGCGTCCTTGCACTGAACGACGCCCACCTGTGTGCGCTTGCCCAGCGCCTTGGCCGCCTGGACCAGCGCGGTGGTGACCTCGAAGTTCGCCACCGCGGGGTACTCGATGGGGGCATATTCCCGGCTGGTATGCTCAAAGCGAATCGCGCCGGTGGCGACCACCACGTCGCCGCTGCGGACATCCAGCTCGATTCCGCCGCAGGTCCCTACGCGGATAAACGTGTCAGCGCCGATGTTGTGCAGCTCCTCCATGGCGATGGAGGCGGAGGGCCCGCCGATACCGGTGGAGCAGACGGAGACCTTCTCCCCCAGCAGCGTACCGGTATAGATGGTGTACTCGCGGTTCTGAGAAACAAAGTGCGCGTCGTCGAACAGCTCCGCGATCTTTTCACAGCGGCCGGGGTCGCCGGGAAGAATAACATAGCGGCCCACGTCGCCTTCGGCGCAGTGGATATGATACTGCTTTTCCAGCTTCTGCATGATATATCGTCCTCCATCTATGTTCAAGTCGTTATGTCCTAAGCAAATAACACGGTTCGTAATCAAACATTTACCCATCGCTGAGGTAGAAAAAATCATATCATGGTTTTTCGGAAAATGCAATACTTCCGCCACAAAAGATACGGCTTCTCCTGTACAAATGATGCAAAAGGCAAAAAGTGTCGGGGCTATAAAACCGCCCGCGGCAAAACCTACGTTTGGCGGCGGCTGTTCTCCGCGCATGTGCGCGTGTTTTTGCGCGGATCGGCCGACGCATATGGAAAAAGGAGGAAAAAAGATATGACAGATCGACTCGCTGCACTGGCGGCGGCAGTGATGCTGGCGGTGACGCTGGCGGCCTGCGGCGCGGCAGACGACAAGACAAACGGCGCCGCGCCGGACACCACACCCAACGGCAGCATCACCACACAGCCGGACACCAACGGCACGGACACCGGCAGCGCCAAAGATGATCTGAACGGCGGCCACAACGAAAGCGGCCGGGCGGATGAGGACGGGCAGATGAACGGTACCGTGGAAACGCGGCGGTATGACCGGGCGCTGGCAGCGTCGCTCAGTCAGCTGATCCTAAACCGGATCGGCGAATGACAAAAGCGCGGCGGGCACAGGATGTCCGCCGCGCGGGTTTTACCGGCAGGGGAGGCCCCGGAGATCTCCGCCAAGCAGGGGGTCAACATCCAGGCGGTGCTGGAGGACATCGTGAAAAACGTCCCCGCCCCCTTTTTTCGTCCTCTGAACGGCGGACGCGGGGCACGGAACAAAATTTACGCCGCAGTGGGCGGCAGAGAAAAGAAGGTTTTTTCTATGACAAAGATCGACATCGTTTCCGGATTCTTGGGCGCAGGTAAGACGACTCTTATCAAGAAACTGCTGGCCGAGGCCTTCCCCGGCGAGAAGCTGGTACTGATCGAAAACGAGTTCGGTGAGATCAGCATTGACGGTGGGTTCCTGAAGGACTCCGGCGTGCAGATCAGTGAAATGTCCTCCGGGTGCATCTGCTGCTCTCTGGTGGGCGACTTCAACAAGGCGCTGAAGGACGTACATGAGCAGTTCCACCCTGACCGCATCCTCATCGAGCCCAGCGGCGTGGGCAAGCTCAGCGACGTGATCGTGGCGGTGGAGAACACCGTGAAGGACGTACCGGACATGAAGCTGAACAGCTTTGTGACCGTAGCGGACGCCACAAAGGTCAAGATATACATGAAAAACTTCGGCGAGTTCTACAACAACCAGATCGAGTCCGCCGGCACCATCATCCTCTCCCGCACCCAGCGGCTGAGCCAGGAGAAGCTGGAGGCCGCCGTGGCGCTGCTGCGGGAGAAGAACCCCAATGCCGCCATTCTCACCACGCCCTGGGACCAGCTGGACGGCATGACCATCCTCAGCGCCATCGAAAAGGTCTCTCTGGCGGACGAGCTGCTGGCGCATATGCGCGCCGAGCACGAGGCGGATGAGGCGGAGCACGAGCATGAGCACCACCATCACCACCATGACGAGAATGAGCACGATCATGACCATTGCTGCCATCACCATGACCATGATGATGACGATGACGACGACCACGACCATGAGCACTGCTGCCATCATCACCACGATGAGGACGAGCATGACCACGATCATCACCACCATCACCACGACGGCGAGGAATGCGATGATCCCCACTGCGGCTGCCACCATCACCATCATCACGCCGACGAGGTATTCACCAGCTGGGGCACGGAGACGGTGAAGGCCTACTCCGAAGCGGAGCTGGAGCACATCCTGACGGCGCTGGACAGCGGCGAATACGGCGCGATCCTGCGGGCCAAGGGTATCGTGGCTGCCGCCGACGGCGGCCAGTGGCTGCACTATGACTTTGTGCCCGAGGAGCACCAGGTGCGGCGCGGTCCGGCGGACTACACTGGCCGTATCTGTGTGATCGGCTCCCAGCTAAAAGAGGATAAGCTCTCTCAGCTGTTCGGACTGTAAGGAGTGGCTGACATGGATATTCCTGTTTATCTTATTGCCGGATTTCTGGATGCCGGTAAGACCGAATTCATCAACGGCATCCTGCGGGACGGCTTTGCCGCCGAGGACCGGACGCTGCTGCTGTGCTGCGAGGAGGGTGAGAACGGCTATGATCCCAAGGTACTGGGCAACGTATTCACCTATACCGTGGAGGACGAGGACCAACTGACGCCCGACTTTCTGAAAAAGCTGGAAAAACAATACCGGCCCAAGCAGGTCATCGTGGAGTACAACGGCATGTGGAGCATGGAGAAGCTGTACCGCGAAGGACTGCCCGCCAACTGGATACTCTATCAGATCATGTGCCTGGTGGACGCCACGACCTTCGAGATGTATCTGAAGAACATGGGGCAGCTGATGATGGAGAAGATCACCAACTGCGATATGCTGATCTTCAACCGCTGCAATGAGCAGCTGCGCGCCCAGCTTCGCAGCCGCAACCTTCGGATGGCCAACCGCCGGGCGGATATCTACCTGGAAAACGAGGACGGCACCAGCGAGGAGTACGTCACGCCGGAGATGTCGCCCTTCGACCTGACCGGCGGCAAGCTGGAGGTGCCGGACGAGGACTACGGCATCTGGTATGTGGACATGATGGACAACCCGGGACGCTACGAGGGCGTGGAGGTGTCCTTCAAGGCGCTGATGTGCCACTCCAAAAAGTTCAAGGGCGTGCACTGCCCGGGACGCTTCGCCATGGTGTGCTGCGACAAGGATATGCAGTTCCTGGCCCTGGTGTGCCGCGGCGAAGGGCTGGAGCAGTATAAGGACAAGCAGTGGGTGAAGATACACGCCACAGTGAAGAAGGAGGCCTGTGACGCCTATCAGGGCGAGGGCCCCGTGCTGTACGTCACCTCCATCGCCGCCACCACCAAGCCGGACCCGGAGATGGTGTCCTTCTGATTGCGATCCGTATATTTTCACCGCACAATTGCAGCGTGTATAGAAAAAGACCCGCCGATGGCGGGGCTTTTCAACTTGTTTCGGCCTCAGCGGACCAGCTGGATGGCAGCGGGGAGGTTTTCGATCTCCACGCGGGGCGCACTGGGGCAGTATTCACCGTCCAGGGACCAGGGGAGGTTCTCCTCGGTGGTCAGGGTAACGCGCCGGACGTGACGCAGTATCACGCCGGGATAGTCGTACTGCATACGGGTCATGGCGGTGATGAGGTTCTGCAGATCCAGTGCCGTCTTTGGCATACGGAGCAGCAGCAGTTCGAATTTTCCGTCGTCCATCCGTACACGGGAGGGATCCAGCTTCACCAGGCCGCCCAGGGAGGTGGAATTGCACACAGCGCCGAAAATGAACTCCCCCTCAAAGCGCTCACCGTCGGCATCCACCGCGCAGCGGTAGGGCCGCAGGGAGTCAAGGTCACCCAACCCCTCCAGAATGTAGGCAAAATGGCCCAGGGCGTTCTTGGCCGCCTGAGTGGCGGAGTAGGAGGACCGGGTAAAGGCCCCAAAGGAGGCCACATAGGCGAAATAGCGGTCGTTATGCCGCCCCACGTCCAGGGGGCAGGGCGTGCCGGTGGCGGCCGCCTCTGCCGCGGCGGGCAGCATGGTGTGAAGATGCAGGCTCATGGCAAAGTCGTTGGTGCTGCCGCAGGGCAGATAGCCCAGCAGGGGCCGCTGCTCCAGCTGCATAAGCCCGGATAGCGTCTCGTTCAGCGTGCCGTCGCCTCCGGCACAGACCACCATGTCGTACTGTCCGCCCCACCGGGCGGTGATATCGCGGGCTTGGCCGCCCGCCTCGGTGATATAGACCCGTACCAGATAGCCGGCACGGGAGAACTGCGCCACGGCATCGAACAGCGGGGCGCGGGATTTTGTCTTTCCCGCACGGGGATTGACGATAAACAAGAGCTTTTTCATAGGGACACCCTTCCATACCATCGTAATTCTCGCATTTTGCGCGGGGTTGTCCGAGTATGATACCACAGTTGCGGCGGGATTGCAATACACATTCCGCCGCGGGTGTTTGTGTTCGAAAATTGTTGCAAAACGCCGCGCATACGGGTATGATAGAAAAAACAGCAGTGGGAGGTCCTGCCATGAAGCGAACGCAGTATTTCAAATGGGGACTGACGGCCTTTTTGACCGTATGTGCCGTGCTGGTGTTCTACGACACCTTCTATCAGGCGGGAACGCTGCAGCAGTTCGTGTCCAAGCTGGCATCCATCCTGGCGCCGGTGCTGTACGGCTTTGCCATCGCCTATCTGCTGACGCCCATCATGTCCTGTCTGGAACGGGCCATCGCGGCGCTGTGGAAAAAGCTCTTCAAAAAAGAGCTGAAGCAGCCGTCAGGCGCGCTGCGGCTGGTGAGCATCCTGCTGACCGAGGCCGTGGTCATCTTCCTGCTGTATCTGCTGATGAGCGTGCTGGTGCCCCAGGTGGTGGACAGCGTGACCACCCTCATCAACAACGCCGAGTCCTACTACCGCAAGGTCTATCGCTGGGCCAACGACCTGCTGGAGAGCGACAGTGGGATCGGTGTCTGGCTGGCCGGACTTATCACCGAGCGCTATACCGACGGCATGGCCTTTTTGACCGACAAGGTGCTGCCCTGGGCCCAGAAGGCCATTGTGCCGCTGACCAACGGTATCTGGAGCGGCATCCGCGGGGCAGTGGGCTTTGCCTTTGACCTGATCGTGGGCATCATCGTGTCCATCTATCTGATGGGCATGAAGGAGAAGAGCCTGGCTCGCTGCTGCAAGGCGGTCTACGCCGCGCTGCCGGAGGAAAATGCCGACGCGGTCATGCGCGGCACCCGGCGGGTGAACGCCATCTTCTCCGGCTTTGTCCGCGGCAAGCTGCTGGACTCCCTCATCATCGGCATCCTGTGCTTTATCTGCTGCTCCATCCTGAAAATGCCCTACACCCCGCTGGTCAGCGTGGTGGTGGGCGTGACCAACGTGATCCCCTTCTTCGGGCCCTTCCTGGGCGCGGTGCCGTCGGCATTCCTGATCCTGCTGGTCAGCCCCAAGCAATGTCTGGTGTTCGTGATCTTCATCGTGATCCTCCAGCAATTTGACGGCAACATTCTGGGGCCCAAAATTCTGGGCGACGCCACGGGCATCTCCAGCTTCTGGGTCATCGTGGCCATCCTGGTGGGCGGCGGCTTCGCCGGCGTGCTGGGTATGTTCATCGGCGTGCCGGTGTTCGCCTGCATACAGGAACTGCTGAAATTCCTGATGGACCGCCGGCTGCGGAAGCGGAATATGCCCACGGAGGCCTACGCCTATGTGGGTCGGGCCAAGGATTCCCCGCCGGAGGATACGCCCGCGCCCGAACCCGAAGACCCCGCGTGATATAGCAGGCAGGCGGGCACGCAGCCCGCCTGCCTTTTCTTTGAAAGGAGCACCCCCCATGACAAAAGACCTCTACGATAAACTAATGGTCTTCGGCAACGACCGGGAGCCGTTTCTCGCCCACAACTTTATGCGGACCACCGACCTGGACGACGGTACCGCCACCGTGACGCTGCCCATGCACACCGAAAGTCTGAACCGCTGGGGCGGCGCCCACGGCGGCATCCTGTTCTCGCTGTGCGATGTGGCCATGGGCATGGCCATTATGACGCTGCGGCAGGAGATGGTAGTCACCGTGAACGCCACCATCGATTACCTGTCCGCCGCGGCCGCCGGCAGCACCCTGACCACCGTGGGCAAGGTGGACCGCCTGGGCGGCAAGCTGGCCTTCTGCTCCGCCGAGATGACCGACGAGACCGGCAAGGTCATCGTCCGCGCCCACTGCGTCATGTGCTTCACCGGCAGGGCGCTGCCCCTGTGAGCCGCCGCGCCCTGTGCCGCTGGTGTATTGCGCTGGCGGTGTTCTTTGCCGCGTATTTCGCCCTGCGCACCAGCCGCGCGGCCATGACTGCCCTGTGGTACGGCGCCGTGCTGCCGGCGGAGCAGTGGCTGGGGCGGCTGTGTGGGAGGTTGACGCTCTCCGTAGGTGAGGTCCTGATCTTGACGGCGGTGTTCTGCGCCATACTGTGGCTGGCCAATGTGCCCCGGCGCATCATCGCCGCGCGGGGCCGCCGTTGGGGCATGGCCCTGCGCCTGACGCTCACCGCCCTCTGCGCCGTGCTGACGGTGTACGCCGGCTTTTGCCTCACCTGGGGCATCGGGTACAACACCGACGGCTTTCAGGAGAAAAGCGGCATCCATGCCCGGCCTTCCACGGCGGAGACGCTGGCGGAGGTAACGGCCTATTTTGCCGGCAATCTGGCCGCCTGCGCCGATGACGTCCCCAGAGATGAAAGCGGTGTCTGTACGCTGGACCGGCAGGCGGTGCTGAACCGGAGCGCCTCCGCGCTGGATGTGCTCTGCGGCGAGTTCCCGTTCCTGCGGGCGGAAACGGGCGGTGCCAAGGGCTTCGCCTGCTCCCGGGCGCTGAGTACCCTGCGCTTCACCGGGTTCTACTTCCCCTTCACCGGCGAGCCGAACGTCAACATGGACAGTCCGGCGGCCTTTCTGCCGGCCACTGTATGCCATGAGCTGGCGCACCAGCGGGGCATCACGGCGGAGGAGGAGTGCAATTTCATCGGCATACTGGCCGCTGTCCGGTCAGAGGACGCAGGGTACCGCTACTCCGGCTGGCTGACGGGGTTCGGGTATCTGTTCAACGCTCTGTACAGCGCCGACCGGGAGGCGTGGCAGACCATACGGGACGCACTGCCGGACACGGTGGTGGCCGACCTGCGGGCGGACAACGCCTACTGGGCGCAGTTCCGGGGCGTCGTCTCAAAGGTCTCGGACACCGTGTATGACGGCTTTCTCAAGAGTAATGGCGATATGGACGGCAGCAAGAGCTACGGCGTGGTCACGGACCTGCTGGTGGCCTATTTCGGATAAAAAATATTCCCTTAGGCCAGTTGGCCTAAGGGAATATTTTTTATTGGTCCGTTTGATCCGGCGAAGCCTCCGGGCAGTCTATTGGGATCATCCTATGCTCATACGCTCCAGCACGATAATATGATACAGCTCTTCCGCATTGGACGCATCGGCAGATTGCCCCCAGTGCGTTTGCAGCCCTATCCGAAGCGTCTCCCCGTCCGGCGTATGCCAGAGCAGCGCCGATGCGTAGACATTGCCGTTTTCATCGGATCGCATTTCGACCTCTACATCCGTTCCCGGCTGCGCCCTCCCGTTGACAACGGGAAATGTCGTCTCATAGCGCCCGTCTCCGGTGCGGAGGGTGACCTCGCCGTTTTCCAGACATACGCTCCCATATATCATGCCGTCCCGGTAGTCATCGGCGACATACACAGCGTCTCCCTCACTGATCCATACGCTTTTGCAGACGCCCTGCGTATAGGCCGCCCGATACTGTCTGACACCATGGATATCCGTGGGCCATCTTACTCCGTCCTCATATGTCCAGTTCCATGTGTATGTATAGAATTCCAGATTGTTAAGGCCCTCCGCCCTACTGTCGCATTCAAGCCAGTGGTAGGTATATTCATCGCCGTGCCTTTGAGTATACCGCCATGTCGTATCATCCCAATCAACAGAGGGATCTCCACTCTCATACTTGCTGTACCAGATATGCAGGTTTCTCCCCAGCTTAAGGACATCCATCGCATAGATAAAGGGCCCCAGCGTTTTCCCGTCATAATCGATGTCCCGGTAGTAGGTATAAAGCTCGTCCTCGCGCACCATATCGCTGTAGGAAGCGTCGTAGGGCAGCAGCACGTCGTAGTAATACGGTTCTATGACCTCCTCGCAGAGCTGCCGCATCATGGGATCCAGCGCCAGCGCCTCCAGACCGGGGATGTCCTCCTCCAGCAGCGCCTCGCTGACCGCGTCCAGATAGGCGCACTGCTCCGCCGTCAGCGCGGCGCGGGGCGTGTTGTCCGTCACGGCGGCGCCCCAGCACGACAGGCCGATGGCCACCGCCGCGGCCCCGGCCACCAGCATGGCCGGAAAACTGCGGCGCTTCTTCTGCGGCGGCGCGGTGTCGTCGCGGGATATCTCGTTCCCCGGCGCGGCCCACTCCCGCGGCGGCGCGGAGAACTCCGGCCTCGGCGGAGAAAATTCCGCGGGTGCCGGTGAAAATTCCTTGTCGTTCATGGCTTACTCCCGATCCAGCTCCACCCTGTGGACGGGGCAGGAGAGCCCCTCCTCCTCAAAGGCCATGAACAGCGTGCGGTTCAGCAGGCGCTGCGCCTTGTAAATGTTCTCCTCGTGTGTCTCACCCGCCACGCGGATCACAACGGCGCGATTTTCATAGTCCAGCGTCTGCACACCCAGATAGGCCGGGGCCTTGCTGAACAGGTCGGGGTGCTCCCGATGCAGCTTCGGCAGTACCTCGCCCAGCACCTTCTCCGCCCGCGCCAGACTCTCCTTGTCATAGGGGACCGCCATGTCGCACACGGCGAAGGACAGGTCGTTGGATCGGTTGATCAGACTGCGGATATCGGAGTTGTTGATGATCTTCACGTTTCCGCCGGAGTCCATGATCTGCGTGGTACGGATGCCGATTTGTGTGACCGTGCCGCGGAAGTCGCCCACCACGATGATGTCTCCCACCTCGTACTGGTGCTCAAACAGCATGAACGTGCCGGTGATCACGTCGGCGATCAAGCTTTCCGCACCGAAGCCGATGATCAGCGCCAGCACGCCGGCGCCGGCCAGCAGCGCCCGCACATCCACACCCACGATAGACAGCGCCCACAGCAGCCCCACGATGATCAGCAGATATCGGATAGCGCTGTCCGCCAGCGTGAACACGGTCTTGCCGTGGTTGCTGCTGGGCGACACTCTCTGAAATACGGCTCTGGCCGCCGCTGAAAACAGCACCAACCCGGAAAACAGTATGATCAGCTGTGTGCCGATGTTCCAGATCTGCGTAACCAGGCCCGCGGGCACGGGCACCGCCGCCCGCGCTGCCAGGGCCGCCACCAGCAGCACAGCGGCCAACCACGGCAGCACCTTTCCCGGTTTCTTTTTCATCTCGTTTTTTTCGTTTTCCATGATGTATTTCTCCCGTTTTTTATCCATATGATAAGCAGAAATTTAACAAAATTTCTACATACACAGAATACACCGCCTTGTCGAATGTGTCAATATATCGCGTGAAATATCCGAATATTTTGTCCTTTTGCGCGAAAAGCACCCGCCCTGCGTTATGCAGGGCGGGCGCTTTTCTATCACGGTTTACAGGCCCAGGCCGGGGATGTTCAGTCCGCCGGTGAGTGAGCTCATTGAGCTGTTCATGGCATCATCTGCCTGCCGAAGTGCCTCATTTACCGCAGAAATGACCAGATCCTGCAACATTTCCGCGTCCTCCGGGTCGATAACGTCGGGCTTGATGGCCAGCTTGGTCAGCTCCTTTTTGCCGGTGACCACTGCCGTTACCGCGCCGCCGCCCACAGAGGCTGTGAACTCCGTTTTTTCAACTTCTTCCTGCGCTTTTGCCATATCCTGCTGCATTTTCAGCAGTTTTTGCTGCATCTGCGCCTGCTGCTGCATCATCCCGGCGCCGCCGGTAAAGCCCCTGCGGGCGCTGTATCCCTTTGCCATATTCGTTTCTCCTTTATATCGATCTGTTCATTTTGCCAGTGTAAACTATCGGACATCTTATGTGCAGCATCGGTCTACCCATGTGTAATACCGATGCGCTCTTTGTGTAACATTGGTGTGCTCCATGTGAGACACCGGTGCGCTCAGCATGAACTGTCGGCTTATTTGATGCGAAAATTGTCCAGCTGTTTGGCGTTTTCCACCAACTCGTCCAGCTTGTCCCTGTGGGGAGCCGGCACCTCCCAGGGCGGCAGGTCCGGCGGGGCGGGCGGCGCCTCCTCCGGCAGGGGCGGGCGCTCATAGTCGTCCGCCGACGGGGCGGGCGTGGGCCGGGGCGGGGCGTGCCGCACGGGCGCGGCGGGGCCGCCGCCTACGGTGAACTGCACCCGGACGGGACGGCCCACATGGCGGCTGGTGACACCGCAGAGCACATCCTCGATGGCCTTGCGGCTGAGCTGCTGCTTCACCAGGTCGTTGGCACAGGAAACGGTGAGCACATCCCCCTCCAGCGTACCTGTCGCCTGGTTCAGCCACACCCGGTCGGGGATGGTCAGGGGCCCCTTGTAGTGCTCGATAAGCGCGGCCCAGACCTGGCTGTCACCGCCGGCGGCGGGCGCCGCCGGGGCGCTCTCCGGCGCAGGGGCCGGAGGTGCAGGGGCCGTGGGGACCGGTGCGGGTTCCGGTGCGGGAGATGTCTCCTGCGGGATCGGAGACACTTCACGCCGGGGCGGCGGAGTCGGCGCAGCCGCCGGACGGGCGATGGGCCTTTCCGCCGGGACGACGCCCTTCTTCAAGGCGTCCTCCAGGGCGGAGACGCGGTCCGCCAGAGCCTCCGTGTCGTTGGAAAGGCTCTCGTCGCACAGACGCAGCAGGCACAGCTCGGCATCCGTTCGCTGGCGGATGCTCCGGGGCAGGGCCGCGGCGGTGCGCTGGATGGTATCGGTCATATAGAGCAGGCGGCGCATGGGGACCTCCGCCGTCAGTTCAGAGAGGGTCTTGCGGTCATACAGGCCGCCCAGCAGGGCGGCGCCGCCCTCCGGCGCGGCGGCCAGAACGGTCATGTCCCGGCACAGGTCGCTGAGCTCGCCCAGCAGCGCGCCCACATCCTTACCGCCCCGGTACAGCTGGTCCAGCAGCGCCAAAGCGTCGCCCCCCTGACGCGCCAGGAGCAGGCGCATGAGCTGCACCGTCTGGGTGCTGCCGGCCAGTCCCAGCGTGTCCAGCACGCTGCGGCCGTCCACGACCGCGCCGGCGGCACGGCACTGGTCCAGCAGGCTGAGTGCGTCGCGCAGGGCGCCGTTGGCCATGCGGGCCAGCAGGTCCGCCCCGTCCGGGGTCAGGTCGATGGCTTCGGCCTTCGCCACCTTCAGCAGCTGCTGCTCCATATCGTGGGGCAGGATGCGCTTGAAGTTGAACCGCTGGCAGCGGGAGAGTATGGTGGCCGGGACCTTCTGGATCTCGGTGGTGGCCAGAATAAACAGCAGGTGGGCGGGCGGCTCCTCCATGATCTTCAGCAGGGCGTTGAAGGCGTCGCGGGAGAGCATATGCACCTCATCGATGATGTAGACGCGCTTTTGCAGCACCGCCGGCGGGTAGACGGCCTCCTCCCGCAGGCTGCGGGCGTCGTTGACGCTGCCGTTGGAGGCGGCGTCCAGCTCCGTCACATCCAGCAGTGAGCCGTCGTCAATGCCGCGGCAGGCGGCGCACTGGTTGCAGGGCGCGCCGTCAATGGGGTGCTGACAGTTGACGGCCTTGGCCAGAATACGGGCACAGGTGGTCTTGCCGGTGCCGCGGGTACCGGTGAACAGGTAGGCGTGGCCCACCTGACCGTCGGCCACCTGGCGCTGGAGCGTATCGGTGATGTGCTGCTGGCCCACCACCTCGGAAAAGGTCTTGGGCCGGTATTTGCGGTACAGCGCCTGGTACATGGGCACACCTCCCTGCCGACAAACAAAATAAACGAGTCCTCCGCCGTGAGCCACAGGGCCGGCACCCTCGCGGCACATGGATGATCCCTCTTAATGCTGCTCGGTTCCCCGCCTGACATGATTCGTGGGTATCCATTGCGCGAGACCGGCCCCGCAGCTCACGGCGGAGGACAAGTTCGTGAGATATATTCTACTACAATTCTTCCGCGATGGCAACTGTTTTTTGCCGCCTGTTTCGCTTTTGCTTTTATTATACCCTCTGTTGACAAGGGCAGAGACGAAAAAAGACGGCGCTTCAGCGCCGCCTTTTTTTCGGTAAAAGGAGAGAGAAATACAATGGGTGGGTATCCTTTCGGATGAGCGTATCATACACGCATCCGGGGCGGAAGTCAACAGGTTTGATAAAGAATTAACAAATCATTCACAAAGCGCGCCCGCCGTTCACAGATCGTTTACAGAGCCGCCCCTCTTCCCTATTGACAACAAAAAATATTGGTGCTACCATTTAGCACACTAATAGTTTGTATGCTAAAAATTCAAAAGCAAAGAAGGAGGACCGCCATGAAATTCTGCTTTGACGAGCACCCGGCGCACTTCGGCGCCCTGTTCGGCTACTGCGACCACCAGGTGCATAAGCTGATGGGGCGGATGCTGCGGCAGTACGATGTGTCGCCCATGCAGTGCCGGACGCTGATGTTCCTGCACGACGCGGAGGACAGCGTGAACCAGAAAACACTGGAGCGCCACCTGATGATCAAGCCCAGCACGGTGAACGGCATCGTGGACCGGCTGGAGGAGAAGGGGCTGGTATACCGCACCGTCAGCGCCACGGACGGACGGTGCCGCATTCTGGCACTGACAGAGGATGGCCAGCGATTCCATGACGATTTCCAGACCGTGCTGCGGCAGGTGAACGACCGGCTGGAGCGGGGCTTCAGCCAGGAGGAAAAAGCGGTGTTCACCGACTTTCTCCTGCGGGCGGCGCGGAATCTGGCGGATGAGGAGGAAACGGAATGTTGAAAAAGCTGGCGCCCTATACAAAGGGCTACCGCCTGCTGATGCTGCTGGCCATCGCCTGCTCCGCGGGCGAGGCGGTGCTGGAGCTGCTGCTGCCCCAGGTGATGAGCGACATCGTGGATATCGGCATCGCCAACGGAGACAGAGGCTATATCCTGATGGCGGGGCTGAAAATGGTCATTATGGCGCTGCTGGCGCTGGGCTGCGGCGTGGGCGCGGCGGCTTTGGCCGCCAAGGCGTCCATGGGCTTCGGCGCAGCGCTGCGGAAGGCGGAGTACGAGCAGGTACAGCGTTTCTCCTTCGCCAACATCGAGCGTTTCTCCACCGCCAGTCTGGTGACGCGGCTGACCAACGACGTGGCCTCGGTACAGATGACCACATTCATGGGAATGCGTATGCTGGTCCGCGCCCCTACCATGCTGGTGACGGCACTGGTGATGGCCCTGATCATCAGCACAAGGCTGAGCCAGGTGTTCCTGGTGGTCATTCCCCTGCTGATCATCGCGGTGGTCATCGTCATCAAGCGGGTAGGGCCGTTCTTCACCTCCCTGCAGGGGGCCACGGACCAGCTGAACCTGGTGGTGCAGGAGGACCTGAACGCCATACGCGTGGTGAAATCCTTTGTGCGTGAGGCGCAGGAAAAGGAGAAGTTCACCCAGCGCAGTGAGAAGCTGCGAAGCATGGCCGAGCGCGCCTTCGGCTTTGTGGTGCTGTTCATGCCGGTGATGATGATCCTGATGGGCGGCACCATCACGGCGGTCATGTGGATCGGCGGCCACTACGTGTGGGAGGGCACGCTGCTCTCCGGCGATCTGATCGCGTTCTTTACCTATTTGAGTGAGATACTGATGTCGCTGATGATGGTATCCGTGGTACTGATGATGCTGACCCGGGCCATCGCCTGCGGCAAGCGTATCGCCGAGGTGCTGGAGGAGAAACCCCGCATCACCGACGAGCAGGCCGACCCGGCGCTGAAGGTGGAGGACGGCTCCATCCGCTTCGACCATGTGTATTTCAAGTACCACGACACGGCGGAGGCCTGGAATCTGGAGGACGTGAGCTTTACCGTACCCAGCGGGGCCACGGTGGGCATTTTAGGCGGCACCGGCAGCGCCAAGACCACGCTGGTGAGCATGATCCCCCGGCTGTACGACGTGAACGGCGGCGCGGTCTATGTCGGCGGCCACAACGTGAAGAACTACACCATGGAGGCGCTGCGGGATGGCTGCGCCATGGTGCTGCAGAAGAACACGCTGTTCTCCGGCACCATCCGGGAGAACCTGCGCTGGGGCGACGAGAACGCCAGCGATCAGGAGATCGAGGCGGCCTGCCGCCTGGCCTGCGCCGATGAGTTTATTGAGAAAATGCCGGACGGATACGACACCTATATCGAACAGGGCGGCACCAACGTCTCCGGCGGGCAGAAGCAGCGGCTGTGCATCGCCCGAGCGGTGCTGCGGAAGCCGAAGATACTGATCCTGGACGACTCCACCAGCGCGGTGGACACCGCCACGGACGCGAAGATCCGAGGCGCACTGAAAACGGCGCTGCCCGGCACCACAAAGCTCATCATCGCCCAGCGGATCACATCCGTTATGGACGCCGACCTGATACTGGTGATGGACGATGGGCACATCTCCGCCATAGGCACCCATGAGGAGCTGATGGCGCAGAGCGACATTTATCGGGAGGTCTATCGCTCCCAGCAGGAAGGGGTGAGCATCGATGGCTGAACAAAAACGCGGCGGACCGCGCGGCCACGGGCCCCAGGGACACGGCTTCCAGCGGCCCAAGGACTTCCGGGGCACGGTGAGCAAGCTGCTGCGCTATATCGGGCGCTACAAGGCGGCGTTGGTGGTGGTGTTCATCTGCCTGGTGGTCAGCTCCGTGGGCTCGGTGATGAGCAGCTATCTGCTCAAGCCTATTATCAACGACTATATCCTGCCCGGTGATTTCGCCGGCCTGCTGAAAATGCTGGCGCTGCTGCTGGGACTGTTCCTGCTGTCGGGCCTGTGCTCCTATGCCTACGCCCGCATCATGGTGCATATCTCCCAGCGGACGGTAGCTCAGATGCGGCAGGATCTGTTCGACAAATTGCAGGACCTGCCCCTGCGGTACTTCGACACCCACCAGTCCGGCGACCTGATGAGCCGCTTTACCAACGACATGGACACCGTGTCGGAGATGATCAACTCCAGCTTCGCCAGTGTGGTGTCCTGCGCCTTGACGTTTATCGGCATTGTTGTTATGATGCTGTATATGAACTGGGTGCTGACGCTGATCACCTTTGCCTTTCTGGTGCTGATGCTGCTGGTGGTCAAGGGCGTTGGCGGCAGAAGCCGCGTGAGCTTTCAGGCACAGCAGCAGGCGCTGGGCGCCATGAACGGCTATATCGAGGAGATGGTGGAGGGCCAGAAGGTCATCAAGGTGTTCAACCACGAGAACAAGGCCATTGCGCAGTTCTCCGGGCTGAACGACAGCTATCGGGACGCCGCCACGGCGGCCCAGACCTACTCCGGCGCCATGATGCCGGCCATGGCCAACCTGTCACGCATCGACTACGCCGTCACCTGCTGCGTGGGCGGGCTGCTGGCCATCGGCGGGATGTTCGACGTGGGCTCCCTGGGCGCGTACCTGCTGTATGTGAACCAGGTGAGCCAGCCCATCTCGCAGATCAGTCAGCAGGTGAACGTGCTGCTGGCGGCGGTAGCCGGCGCGGAGCGCATCTTCGCCGTGATGGAGGCCGAGCCGGAGGTGGACGAGGGCAAGACCGTCATCGTCCGGGTGGAAAAGCATGGCGATACGCTGACCGAGACAGACCGCCGCACCGGCTGCTGGGCGTGGAAAAAGCCCGACGGCACGCTGGTGGAGCTGAAGGGCGACGTGCGCTTCGACCATGTGACCTTCTCCTATGACGGGGAGAAAACCGTGCTGAACGACGTGTCGCTGTTCGCCAAGCCGGGGCAAAAGATCGCCTTTGTGGGCTCCACCGGCGCGGGCAAGACCACCATCACCAACCTCATCAACCGGTTCTACGATGTGCAGGAGGGCACCATCACCTATGACGGCATTGACGTGAGGGACATCCAGAAGGACTCTCTGCGCCGTTCGCTGGGCATGGTATTGCAGGACACCCATCTGTTCACCGGCACCATCGCGGACAACATCCGCTACGGACGGCTGGACGCCACGGACGAGGAGGTCCGGGCTGCGGCGAAGCTGGCCAACGCCGACAGCTTTATCCGCCACCTGCCCCAGGGGTATGACACGGTCATCACCGGGGACGGCGGCAGCCTGAGCCAGGGCGAGCGCCAGCTGCTGGCCATCGCCCGGGCGGCGGTGTCCGACCCGCCGGTGCTGATACTGGACGAGGCCACCAGCTCCATCGACACGCGGACGGAAAACCTGATCGAACAGGGCATGGACTCGCTGATGGAGGGCCGGACGGTGTTCGTTATCGCACACCGGCTGTCCACCGTGCGGAACAGTCAGGCCATTCTGGTGCTGGAGCACGGGCGCATCATTGAGCGCGGCGACCATCAGGAGCTGCTGGCGCAGCAGGGCAAGTATTATCAGCTCTACACCGGTAAGGCCGAGCTGAGCTGAGGTATAAACGAGGAAGAAACCGGAAAAGATCAAAGGAGGATGCACCATGACGGAAAAACAGCTTTGTGATATGGCGGTGGCCATGCTGGAGCGTTCCTATGTACCCTATTCCCACTTCCCGGTGGGCGCGGCGCTGCTGTGTAAGGACGGGACGGTGTTTACCGGCTGCAACGTGGAGAACGCCGCCTACGGCGCCACGATATGCGCCGAACGGACGGCCATGGTCAAGGCGGTCAGCGAGGGACACAGGGACTTCGACACCATCGTGATCGCCGGGCGCAGCGAGGATTACTGCGTGCCCTGCGGCACCTGCCGGCAGGTGATGATGGAGTTCGCACCCGACCTGACGGTGATCTGCCTGAACGGAAAGGGCGAGAGCAAGCGCTTCGCGCTGAAGGAGCTGCTGCCCTACGGCTTTGACCAGAGCTGGCTGTAAGCGCGGCAGAATTTTCATGGAACCAAATCGCACCGCGCTCCGTCTCAATGGACAGAAACCTATTTCAGGAGGAAACTACACGATGAAAAAAATCATTTCCCTTGTGCTCGCCGCCGTGCTGACCCTGAGTCTCGCCGCCTGCGGCACGAAGAACGACAGCAAGGGCGATCAGCCCGCCGCGCCTGCCAGCGCCCTTGACCTGCTGGAGAAGGTGTGGAGCACCTACACCGATGATGAGAAGTTCCCCACCTCCGGCGGCGACTACTCCGAGGCGAACAGCAAGGAGGACGCCCCCGGCGTCTATGACCTGACCGACCGCGCCGCTGTGGACAGCGCCCTCGGCCTGCCGGAGACGGCCAAGGTGGATCAGGCCGCGTCGCTGGTCCATATGATGAACCAGAACACCTTTACCGCCGCGGCGTACCACTGCACCGATGATGCCGATGCGCTGGCCACCGCCCTGCGGGACAACATCCAGCAGCGGCAGTGGATGTGCGGCTTCCCCGATAAGGTTGCCGTGGCCGTGGTGGGCGAGTATGTGGTGTCCGTGTTCGGCGCCGAGGATCTGGTGGACACCTTCATGTCCCACCTGAACGGCATCTTCGGCGTGCAGCCCGTCTACGACGAGGCCATCCTGTGAAGCGCTGGATAGAGCGAGGCGTATTTCTGCTGGCGGCAGCGGCTATGGTCATA
>OGQY01000585.1_pt1 | contig 28850 bp, 43 predicted proteins | sample 1553361 | NCBI WGS metagenome assembly OGQY01 (sample SAMEA2579963, study PRJEB22360) | human gut metagenome | reverse complement strand
TATCCAGGGGCCATTTCAGGTTGCTGTAATAGGTGTAATTTTCAGGGTGCGGCACATAGGCCGATGATTGCGCTTCCTGGTTAATAACACCGATTGTCACCCGGATATAGGACAATGGGTCCCTGTACTTATTTCTCATAACCTCTTTATACGCCTGGCTTGCCGTCTGCATTACTCCATCACCCCGCAGTCAACAATGTTTACTTTACAGTCCTTGTATAACGTCGGCAGGCCAGAAGGGTCGAACTCCGCCGGCGTCGCCGTCCGGTTCCCCGGGTACATCCGTATGGTCATCATGCGGTTATGTACCATATCGGGAACTTTGGCCGTCACCACGAACTTGTCAAACTCCTGGAGCATGGTCGCCCAAGTCTCAGCCGGCAGAAACTTCCACTGGAGATTTTCAAACTTGTACTGGTCGCGGCCTACACGCTGGCCGATAAATTCCCCCAGTGCATTCTTCCCGTCACTCACGTTTGTAGCAACAACCAGATTTCCCCCAATGTCGGGAGCCGGAAACTCCCGGCCGTTGATTGTAATGACTGCCATACAGCACCGCCTCCTTTACGTTGTTCTTAAGGTGAGTCCGGAACGCTTTTCCAGATCCACCAGTTTCTTTTTAATCTCGCGGATATCAATGTTCACAGTCAAGTCCAGGTTCTCGATCAGTTCAATGATCTTTTTGAGCAGGTCAATCATGATGATTAAGTACTGCTCGCTCATGCCGTCCGGTCTGGCTGCCATTGCAACGGCCTTATCAACCATATCCCGTACTCTCCCGGTGTCTTCATAGCCAGGACTCGATGATCCCACCATTGCCAGACGCGGCGTTACATTGCTTGTCATACTCCTTATGCTATTAACCAATGGTGTAATGGCTGCTCTCATGCCTCCCTGTACCGCCTGCGAGATTCCCTGGGTAATCTGCATATTATTGGCAACCGCTGCCTTACCGCCCCACTTACCAATCATTTCAGGATTGCCATTTTCATTTGCAACAAACATCTGCCCAGATTTTGGGAAACCTCCTGTCGCATGGCCTTTTACACCTGGACCGCTGCTGACATATCCGGTGTCCTTTCCGGGCCCGGAGTTGTCGCTGGCGCTTTCTTCTTCAGCTTCTTCTTTTCCTCGTTTGAACAGATTCTTTGCGCCATCTACAATACCGTCCCAGACACTTCCTACAAAATCTGCAATGCCGCCCAGCCAGTTTTTCACGTCTTCCCAGATATTGCTCATACCTTCCCAAAGTTTGTTCATGATGTTTTTTCCGACTTCCAGCATTTCGTCAAGATTGAAGATGTCCTTGATTTTCTGCCAGATTCCGTCGAACCACTCTTTGATGGCATTCCACTTCTCTTCGATGGTGGTCTTTACGCTATCCCAGATTTCAGACAGCTTATCCTTGATGCTGTTGAATATCTCTGATGCTGAGTCTTTTAAGCCGTTCCAAAGGCCGGAAATGAATGTTTTAATGTTGTTCCAGATATATTCTATCGTTGCTTTGACTAAGCCAAATTGTAATTCAATTTGCAGACGAATCCAATTTAATGCAGCACCAAGAAGATCCTTAATCCCCTCCCAAATACCGCCGAATATCTTCTTTATTCCTTGCCAAGCCCTATCCCAGTCTCCAGTAAGCGTTCCAATAACAAAATCCAGCAGACCGATAAACACATCTATGATATCGCCTATGACTTTTGATACACTTTCAAAAAAAGAGAAAAAAGCATCAATACAGTTTTTTATAAATAACGATATAATCGGCGCTGCTACTTCCATAAACCATAAGACAAACGGTTTCAAAATAGTATTCCATACCACTCCGGTAGCTTCTGCCAGTTTAGAGAAAAATTCCATGAATTTATCAATAAGCGGCGTTAATACCTGCGCTCGAAATTCTGAAAACTTCTCTGACAAATAAGTTATCAACGGCAGCATGTACTGATTGTAAAGTTCAAGAAACCTTGTCCCTATCTCCACTAACCCTTGTTTCAGATTATCAAAATATGGTTTAAAAGCCGTGTCATATGTACTATTCAGTTTATCGGCCACTTCGTCAACAATGGACTTTACCTCTGAAAAAATCGGTTCTACTGCACTAAACGTGTCCTCCAGCGTTGTCTTTATAAGCTCCTTATTCTGAACAAACGGTGCTGTAAGTACATCTAATATATCTCTAACATATTTTCCTGTCAGCTCCATGACTCCCATAAAAGCAGAAGAAAATATACCTATAATATCAGCGGCGACCTGCTTTGCACTGTCACTCCGGAACGCCTCAAAAACCGTTCCCCAAGCTTCACTTACCCGACCAACAATATTGGTGATATCTGACCCAATATCAAACATGGATATCAGATAATCCTTAATCCTCTGGCTGTTCTGTTCTAAAAATTTCGATATCCCGCCCAGCAGATTATCCGCAATTGACGCACCCACGGAAGCCATGCCTCCGGCGACTTTCCCAAGGTTAAAAACAAGACTGTTCAGGAAATTATCTGCCGCAGAAACAACAGCCGGATCCAGAAATATGTCTTTTAAACTCTGTCCGATGTTACTGATGGACTGCTGGATACTGTCTAAAACATCTTTGTTGCCAAAGGCAATATTAAATCCACCCTTAAACAGACTGGAAAGCTCTCTGGCCTTATCGATGAGCCCCTGGTACTTACTGTCCATTTCGTCTATAGCTGAGGTGTCAACCTCACCCATATCAAACTCATCAGCAGTATACCCGCCGCCCGCTCCTCCATCGGAGCCACTGCTGTCTGGTGCCTGAATAATATTAAGCTCGTCAATGCCACTTGTGGCTCCCTTGATATCTTTCGCGGCCTTCTTTGCGGCATTTCCTGCTCCTCCCATGGCAGCACTCGCATTATCCGCAGATCCGGCTATATCCTCCATGCCTGTAGCCGCAGCGGATACACCTCCGCCGGATTTCTTGCCAGTGATCAACTCTGTGAATGACTTGAAAGCATTGGCCAGGCTCATCAGTTTACTGATTATGAGGTTAATAACCTTAATAACAGGAGTCAGTACATTGATGAGTCCCTGGCCGATCGTCGCTTTCAAACTGTCAAACTGAAGCTTTAAGATGCGCACCTGATTCGCCCATCCGTCCGATGTCCGGATAAAGTCACCAGAAGCCAGGGTCAGCTGATCTGTCACGAACTTATACCGCAATGCTACCTTCTCGGCTTCTGTCATTTTGGCCGTTGTTTTGCCAAATCCATTCGCAAGTGCATAGCTGTCAAGCGCGCTCTGGGTCATGACGATTCCGAGATCTTTGAGGGATTCCGTCTCACCCGTAAATACTGATTTCAGCTTTGTGTATGCCTCGTCCTGGGAAATGTTATAGAATGACGCAACGTCTCCGGCCAGGCCGGTAAGAGCTGTCGACATCTCATAGGCCGCCTGCTCGTTGAATCCGAAGGCTTTTGCCATAGCTCCGAACGTGCCGGTAAACTTCTTTGCCATCGTTTCGGACAGGCCAAAGGATCCCGCCGCATTCCGGGCAAACTCATCTACCTTTTTCGACATACGGGGGAATGTCACGTCAACAACGTTCTGAACCTCGGCAAGATCGGACCCCAACTCAATACAGGAGGCCCCGAAATCTATAATCTTCTTAACTGCAAACGCGGCAGCCAGGGCGGCGCCTGCCTTCTTCGCCATACCCTGAATGCCGGCCATCTGCTTCTTGAAACTTCGATCATTTACTGTAAGGTCAAGACCAATTTGTCCGACGCTCTCAGCTGCCATACTATCACCTGCCTTTACTCTTCTGTAAGACAGGCACATCGGCACAGCGTCTTAAATCTTTAACTCAAATACTCGTTTACAATCCTTATTTTTGCATTTAAAAAAGACGCCCTTACACCTGGCGTCCGGATTTCGGATTGCATTTACTGGATACCCGCAGTACGGGCACCGCACTTTTTCTCTTTCTGCTTTCATCTTCTCAATCTCAGCCACCTCCGCATAACCATGCCATTTGCCGCTCCAGATAATCCATTTGCTGATTGTAAGTCTGCGGGCTCATCTGATCTGCCTGACGGTTGCGCCATTCGTCATAGATCCGTTTCTGGTCTGCCGTAAAGTGTTTGATTACATCCTTATCCGTCTCTGACCGGATCGCCACGATGCGCCCCAACACAGTTTCCGGATCGATTCCGGCCAGAAGAGATTTAAACTCATCCCAGCTGACCGACTCAAATTCTTTCGTCCTTATTCTCAGCCCATACTGCGACAGGAAACTGGAGATAATCAAATCCCAGTCTTCAAACAGATCGTAGTACGGGTCACTGCTCCCCCCGGCCGTCACCATCAGTATCAATAATTAAGCCAACAGCCGCTTCTACTACCGTGACCAAATCGTTGAAGTTCAGCTTCATCTTCTCGATCTCTCTTTGGGACTTCTCCGGGAACATCATCTCGTACATATCCACGATTTCCTTCGGCCCCGGATCACCATTTCCCATCAGCCCCATGACCTTCAGCATGGTGGGGGCATCTGCGTTGACCTCCAGTACCTTCCCCCTGATTTTAAGGGAAGGGTTGCCATCAAATGTAAGCTTATCCGTAATATCAATTATCTTTGCCATGTTCTAATCCTCCTTATCCTGCTGGTTTCGCCGGTTTCGCCGGAGTAAAAGTTGGCTTGCCATAGCAGACCACTTCAAATTCCAACGCATCAAGTGCCGCGGTGTCTCCGCCTCCGGGTGTGGTCACATTAATAACACAGTCAAACGCCAGCTTTGCGCCAGATACCATTTCCCATTCAAACTTTGTCATTGCATCGCTGCCCATAGCCATAAATAAACCAGCTATATAGTCATTTCCCGGATCGCCAACACTTCTCTTCCCCTGGAAGGAAAAGCTGAGTTTCTTGCCGACTACTGCGCTTTTCGCCCAACCTTCCGCATCCATGGCGTACCACTCATCTGTTGTGTTGTCGATGGACGGAGCGAAATTGGTTAAATCCTTCGGAACTGCCATATCCTGTTCTACGCTGCTTAACCCCTTCGTCCCGAACTTAAATTTATTATTGTGTACTGGAAATACTCTTGCTGCTTCTGACATTTCTTGTTCCTCACTTTCTCTGATATACAAAATCCAACCATATCACATATTCGTATACACCCTTATCATCTGTCCCCACGTCAACCGGTTCGGGCACCTGAAGAATGATGCAGTGAATGGGCGTATCCCCTATGGATAGGCTGGATACATTTTTAAGTTTCTCATATAACTCATAGGCGGCCTGCTCTGACGCCTGCACGCTCTTATTCCAGTGGATCAGCAGGGAGATTCGCCGGATATCATGACTGCTGTATTCGTAGCCTCCCAGAGCCATCACCGGAGGGCCGCTGTCTTTTCGGTGGTATACACCGATGGAACGTTCTTTTTTACTGTTTAGCTTGCCGATATAGACATTGCTGTCCTCGGCAATTCCCAGGCTTGCAATATATCCCCGGATATTATCCAGTGTCAGCATCATACACCACCTACTCTCTTATAAAACTGTTTAAATGCGTTCTTTGCAAAGTCTTCCTGTTTTCCGCCTTTCAGCCATGGCGCATACCACTCACCACCGGCAAACGGATTCTCGTCTGTCTGGTAATCATATTCCGGATGATAGTAAAGCCGGCGGGCATACGGCGTACTAGAAACCAGCCTCACCCTTCCATGTCTGGAATCTCCATAGTCTACAAAGGTTGCATCTTCTTCCAGGTGACCGCTGTCAAATGGCATAACCTGCGCCTGAACTACCTCTGTATGCAGCGCCTCCGCCGTCATTTCCAGTGCGGTGACTGCTGTCTGGGTAAGTTGCTTGATCCTCGGAAAATTCATCTTCACCGATGACTGTACCTGCATCAGATCACCTCCAGCTGGCAATAGTTAACCGTTCCGTCTGGATTTCTGGCCTTCATTCCCTGCTCGATCTGACGCTCCTGACCGAACACAGTCACGGTGCCACCGCTGAGTATTGGGAAGTCCGGTGCGATATCTCCCGGGAACATGGCCGTGCCGGTGATCTGGATCAGTTTCTTTTCCGTGGTCAGAATTGTCTTTGCCCTGTCCTGAAAGTTACATTTCAGATCCAGATCAATTACCCGCTCCGGCTCGCCATGGTTATTTACGTCTTCAGACTCCAGATGAACGTGTATATCTACCTTGCAAAGCTTTTTAGGTACTAAACACGGATATCTCATAACATCACCTCGCTATCCGGCAGCACAAGCCTGTCTGGGACAGTAGCGCGTACACATCACGTTTCATGGCAATGCCCTTATCCGTGAATAGATTCCAGGAGCTGCCAAACTGAGCCGACACTCCATTAATACTGTATCCCTGCAGGATGGTGTTAATCTCGTCCACGTTCTCATACTCAAAGTCCGCCTGCTGGCAGACCACGTCCTGGATGACATCCTGCTGGAAGGCCGTCAGGTTAGAAAATCCCCGACCCACAATACGGTTGTAGGTCAGGGAATCAATGTGGCGGCTGGCCTGCTTAAGGGCCTTGTCCAGTTCGTTCATGGGGATTACTGTTCCCTTATATGCGTCACAGTAGTACTCACAGGTGGTATAAGGTTCATAGAGCATAAGGCACCTCCTATGTGACAGACCATGTACCGTCTGCATTAGTTGCTGTCTTAGGTGTCTCCCCGTCCTTAAATGTAAATGATTTCGTCTTGCTTGGGACGTCCTCAAATACCTTGTCTTTAGCATTGTAAGTCACTCCGGATAAGGAGATTTCCTTAACTGCTCCCGTTGCGGCATATCCAACAGTAATAAGTCTGTCTGGGAAGTTGCTGTCCCCGGCATCTGGCGTGAGTGTTCCATACCGAACTGTCTCACGTGCTCTCAGATATGCCTTGTTGTCTGCGTCAGAAAGACTATCCTGCATGACGGTCCCTTTGTGCTTCCCTGTATATTCCCCGGCGGTGGCCAGTCTCTCCCCACTGACAGGAGAACCAGAAGGCCAATCCACATTTCCATATTTCATTTCGTTTGGCATAATGTTCCTCCTTACTGCACCTTGATCTTGCGCATAATACCGGCTGCCTTGGTTGCCTTAAGGGCCGCGGCCGCCAGCATCTCAACCTCACCTTTCTTTACCGCGCCGGCTTCCTCGAACTTCGGCAGCCACTGTTTAACAGGGAGGCCTCCGGAAGGAGAAACCGCGTGGAATCCATCCAGGGCAATCCTTGCCGCATACAGGGACGTCTCTCCTTTTGTGTTGGATGACGTGTCGATGGATACAATCGGATCGTTGGAACCGCTCTTTGCGCCGAAATCTACCAGCGGAATATCTCCGTAGCTTTCAATCTGCTGGCCGAAATCATTCTTCGTTACCTGGTACATCCCTGCCCTGCGAGCGCATGCCCGAATTTTCGCAATTAATTTCAGGTTACCGCCGATAAAATCCGGCTTGCCGTCCAGGCCCATCAGGAACTCGTCCAGCTGGTCCAGAAACAGTTGATAATTTTCGGTCACCTTGGCTGTAGTGGAAAGGTCAATTGCCGCGCTGGGCTTGTACTCTGTGGAGCTTCCAGTTACAGCCACCTCCAAGCCGTCAAAACTCTTTTCATTCTTGCTGGAATCACCAATAATCAGTGTCTCGGAAAACAGTGCGGACGCAGACTTTATCTTCTGCTGCATCTGGAAGGTCACCTCATCATCCACGCCTCCCATATCCGCAATCACACGGTCAATCTCGAATGCGCCTCCAAAAATCTTAAGATCTGTGGTGTACTTCTGTTTCTTGGCCTCGTCCGCCGTATATTCCGCATTAACCGCGCGGAAACTGGCTGTAGATGGTGTGATCACCCGGTAATACCCATAAGTCATGGTTGCCCCGCTGCCTACGGGAGAAACGCAGTCGTCAAAAATCATATGATCCATTAAAAAACTGGACTTACGGAATTCATCAATGACCGCCATAGACAATTTGTCCTGTGTCTTAAGTTTTGCCTGTGCTAATGTTACTGCCATATCCTATACCTCTTTTCTTATTTTTTAAGTGCTTCTGAAATAGCGTCTTTCAGCGTCATAGGTTCATTTGTTATCTGCTGGCCTGCGCTGGCTGCCCCCACCTGAATGAAACCCGTAGCCCCTGCCGCCTGCGGTTTCAATGCCGGTACATCTTCCAGTACCTTATTGATCGCATTTTTCAGCGACTCATCATTGATCTTCCCGTCCTGCCCCGTGACCTGGCTTAAATCTGCCATTTTAAGGACATATGGGATTGTCTTTGCGTCAAGTCCCAGGCTGATTGCGGTAAGCGTTGCCTCTTTTTCCAGCATCGCCTGCTGAGCCATGGCCTGGGCCTGCGCTGCCTGCGTCTGGAGAGCGCTCACATCCGGCTGACTTGCGGCCTTCTGCTGTTTAAATGCTGCGATGGCCTGCTTCATTTCTTCCTCGGACAGCCCCTGCTGTTTGAAATAGGCTTTAAGGGCTGTGTCTTCTTTAGCCTGTAATGTTCCGTCAAGCATCTGCTGGATTTTGCCATAGTCAATCTGCGGCACTGTTGTCTGCTGACCTGTTGCTGGTAGTGCCTGCTGTCCCTGTGCTCCTGCTGTCGGTTCAGTTCCAGCAGCGCTTCCTGCGGATTCCGCAAAAAACTGTAAATTCATTTTCTTCATGGTCTAATAGCTCCTTTCCATTTCTAAGAGTGTCACTCTCTGTTACCTGATCCATTGTCATCAGTGTCACTGGCCGCGCACCTTTTAAGGCCTTGTCGCGTTTGGGCATAAAAATAACACGTCAGGGGTATCCTGCATGTTCTAATCATTTCTTTGTGATAGATTTCCCACGTATTTTCTGTCTTGCGTCATCTACAAATTGCTCTACTTTCCTCTGAGCCTCATCATAAGACATCCCCTGCATTTCCATATATGTGCGGATAAGCTCCTGCTTGGATTCCTCCGTCTTTTTCTTGGACGCTTCCAGCTGCTTCATCATTTTTTCTGTTTTGGATTCTTTTTTCACTTCAGGATTAGCTTTTAAAGCTTCTGTCTTTCTTTTGTTGTCATCCACTATATCCTGCCAGGTATTGGCTTTCTGCTTATACTGCTTCCGGTTATCTGCATCCAAAGAGTGTTTTTCCAGCCGCTCATATTTCTCTGCCTGCCTTGCAGCATACTGCCGCTCGGCATCCTGCTTATTGGCCTGTCCGACCGCCTCCAATTCCTTCTTTGTCCACGTATCGTCGGCTGTGGATATCCCAGGGAAATAGGTTGTATGGCTGTCCTTACATCGCGGGTGATATAGACCAGCGGCTATGGCCTTACTCATAAGAGGATACGGGCCGTCAGACTTCTTTCCGCCGCTCCATACATCATCAATCAACACCTTGCCACAGAACGGAAGGCACTTCGGGCACGGATTGCCACGCTTGTTGACGATTACGGTAGCAATCCCCCATTCCTGCCGTTTCTCCCCTTCCCCGGTCAGATACGCCCGTTTGCTAGCCGTCCTAATTGCCATATCTGCATAATCCGCCAGGGTATGACGGGCTCCGTTTGCATACTCTATACATGCAAGACCACGGGACAGCATATCCTTTGTAGCCATATCCACAGCCTTCTCGTAAGTGCCAGCGCCGGTATTCGCATAGACCTGAGCGTTGTATATTACCTTCCGGTACTCATCATTAGCTTTCCTGAGGATTGCTGTCTCTGCCCGTTCCATATCGTTTGTTGTGGCCTCGATCAGTGCCTCCAGCTTCCGGTTGTTTAGACGGAAGAACTCTGCCGCGGTACCCTGGGAAACTTTATTTGCGCCGGCAAATCCATTCTTAATGGCGTTCAGGATCCGGATCTCTTGCTGCATATTCCCAGTCTGCCTTGCCTTGTAAAGGATTTCTCCAATCTGACCATTAATATCCTTAAACTGCTTCCCGTAGCGCTTCTGATTGGCTTTCTTATACTTCTCCAGCGTTTTTAACTGTTCTGCCTGCCACATGCTCCACTGGATCCCCTCGTCATCTTCCCATGCTCGGTGATGGTCCATATTACGGATCATGGAAGCGATCAACTCGTCCTCGATCGCCTCGAAGGCGGCGCCGATATCATAATCCGCCAACAGCATCACCTCCCGTTTGCATATACTTTGAATCCCTGCGCCTTAAACTGCCGCGTTAGGTTTTTAAGCTGAGTAACGCTCGTACACTTATCGCAGCGCAGCTCCGCATAGTCTTGTTTCTCAATCGCGTAGATTCCAAAAGGGACTTGCTCACTTGCCGTCTGGAGCAGCCCCTGGTACTCCTTCTGGTTCATCTGGTACAGGTGATTCATTACTTTGACCTTCATCTGGATTGCCTCCTTCCGTGTTGACCATGAAGCCACCGGCAGCCATATTCATGCCTGGTTCCTCAACCTCCGTGATTCCCTGCTCCGCTTTCAGTCGCTTTACTTCCTCTGCCTTCCACGCTTCGTCCTTGCTGTCTCCCCACATCTCCTCGACCTGTGCCTCAATACTCATAATACTGGATCCAGGACGGGCCTTAGCCAGCGTCTCGACCTGGCTCTCAAATGATGGATTCGCATATTCACCGAATGGGATCTCTACCTTCACCCCCTCGATCGGCTGCTTCATCAGGATATGGCAGGCGTTGATGCAGGCCGATATCACTTCCGGCAGTTCCTCTTGCAGAGCCTCCACAATGGCGTTACGGGTGTACAGCGTGGCTTTCTCCTTCTCACGCTGCGCCTCGGCATTGTCCAGCTTCTTAACATCAATACCGAGAGTAGAAGGACTTATGATCCCCTGCAAACAGAGGTCTAAAGCCGTCACATAGCTGGCAAGATAGCTCTCATGCGGGATATCTGGCTGCTCTGTTAGAATCTGGTTCTTTCCACCTTCACCCATGTTGTCGTCGCCGGCAATGAACCGGTTATCAAATGCACTCGCCTTCAGCAGCTCCCCGGTTTCCGGATTTCGTGGAATATATGACTCTGGAATGTATGTCCTGGCCCTTCCTGCCCGGAGCGCGTCCATCCATTGCGACCAGGCCTCATCAAATGCATCGAAGCTGTCCAGTTTGCCGTCAAAAATAGAGCCACCACGACCCTCGTATTTCGTGCTCTCATACACCTTGAGCGGCACTGCCAGGATCACCGTCTCGTCAAATTTCCAGTCGGATATATTCCGCGTGGCTTCGATAGTCTTCATGTCAACCTCGCGTTCTCCCTTATAGAGCTCATTCCGGATGTATCCGTAACCATAATGCTCGTAGAGGACATACTGCTGACGATGGTCCATATATGGTGTTTTAAACACGACCTCTTTTAGCCGGCCACGCTCCTGTATGATCTCGATCCGCTCCCCCGGATACCATTCCAGGATCGGGTACTGGCTCAAGTTTGTGTCGATCGTCACCTTGTAGGCGCCATCACCAATATACAATACTTCCTTAACAGACCGCTCCAGGGCCTTCCTGAACTTATTTTCCTTCTCTATCTCCTTCCAGAGCTGTTCCTGTGCCGGACTCTCAAACTCAAAATCATTCATATCGGCCAACACAATCCCGGAGAGGATCCGCACGATCAGACCAGGGAGGCCCGTATGAATCTTCCGCATCTCCATGCCAGGTGTACATTTACTGGCCCAGAACTTATACTTATCCGCATACTCATTGACGCTCTGATACATCTGTTCCAGTTCGTTACTGTCCCCGCGGTACCAGATCCGGTTCCGAATCGCGTTGAGTTCAAAGTCCATTGTTTCCTGAATCTGTATGCTCTGCCCCATGGCCGGCTGGACATCAAGCCAGCTCCGGATCCCTCGTTTGATATTCTCGTTCAATTTCTGTGCCACCTCTTTTATGTGTATCGCCATATATAATCACCCGCCGTTTCCTGAATGCCTCTGCAACATTTGCATATCATCGTGCCGCATATGCCTAAAGTTTTGCTTGCGTCTACTGCCCCGCCCCATAGCTTCACGATTTTCCCGTTTACGTCCATTTGTGTAACTGGGCGCTTATGTTTCTTCGCATGGCCGTAATAGTCAGTATTTCTTTTTGCTCTATCCCTTGCTGTTCCATAGCAAATATTATATTTCAAATCCGTCTATATCTTTCCATTTCATTTCTCTGCCTCCTCAAATCCTATAATCCCCCTGTATGGGATCCAGCCATACTGTGATGCATTAATCGTATGATCGTTACGGTCCTCGGGGAGATCCTTATCTTCCTGCCAACTGTACCGGTCCAGTTCTCCCAGGTGCTCTCTGCACGTATCTACAACCAGGTAACAGCCCTGCTGGATCCAGCCCAGCATAAACTTGATACGGTCCAGGATCTCCACTTTCTTGTAGCTGTCGTTAAATGTGTACAAGCTGCCATGAAGGCGTTTCCACTTCTTCAGCTCCATGATTGTCGCCTGATCCGCACAATCAATAAATACGTCTCTGGCAAGTCCCCATTCCTTCCGGTTGTGCTCCAGGAAGTCCAGGAACTTCCCTACGGCATCCGATGGCGCAAGAGGCTGCGATAGGTCCGCATTACTGTATACCTTCTCGTCCAACACGAACAGACGACGGTCCATGGTAATCCCCTGAAAGATCATGGCGATGGTATCAGGTGACTTGCTGGAGTATGATGTATCCAAGGCGGCGCTGAACTTCTTAAACTTGATCTTGCCGGACGCAATCTGTTGTCGTACCCATTCTGCACTGACAACGTGCTTCTTCCGGTCGAAGTTCGGAAAGATCAGCCCGGTTGCCTTCCCTCGCAATCCCTGAATCTTGTTCTTCCAGATCTTCGTGCCTTTCGGCGTGTTCGTCATAATCTGATCCAGCTTCTCCTTCGAGAGACCCAGGTTATGGGTAAAAGAAAAGAACCAATGCACCCAACCGGGTTTTGGTTCCTCTCTCAGTTCTTCTCTAATTTCTTGTGGTGTCTCTTCCTCCCATTCTGGAAGCGGCCTGGAGCAGTTGATATACTCCTTATAGACGTCCAGGCTCGGATCGTCCGGGTTAAGCGTCGCCATCATGTAATCACAACGCATAGATGCTTCCCGCACAAATTCAATGTCTGCTGTGTTGATCTCGTCGATGTACAGGCAGCCGTACTGGCCGCCAAGAGCCTTTTGCCACTTAGTCTTATCGCCGTATCCCATCACATATATGACCTTATCACCGCTGGATGTGTGAAACAGGATATGTGGAATTTTATCGTCCTTAGATCCGTTGCCGTTGTACTCAGCCAGGATCCCGAAGTCGTCAATGATTCCCAAATCCTTATTGATGATGTTCTTTTCGGCGGTGCCTGTGTCCTTGGCCGCGATGATGTGTAGCTTCTTCGGGGACTCGGCGACCTTGAGCATGAACTTGAATAGGCCTACCGTTGTCTTGCCAGCGTAGGTTGTCCCTTCCAAAAACTCCACAGGTGCATCACATCGGAGAAACGCCTTATACTTTTTCGACAGCAGCAGCCTTTCAGCACTCACTACTCATCACCTCGCATCTGTCCGATCAGGTCGTCCAGCTTGCTCTTCTCGTTGTCGAGTCCTCCAGATAGGTTGTTCTCGACCTTTGTGGTATATCCGTACTTGCTCATCCAGAGTCCGGCCAGCTGTGACGGGATCACCTGCAACTCGAACTTGCGGCGGGCGTCGGCCTCGCATTCCTCTCGTATGCGTGTGACGATGTCACTATATCGCTTCTTCTCGGTATAAGTCTCATAGAACCGCTGTCTTGCCATTCCCAGATATACACAGAATCCCTCGATTGTATACGTGACGCTCCGTTTCAATTCCTTGCTGACAAATTCGCTATTTTTGGAGCTGAATTCATGGGTCAGTACACTCTGGTTATCGCATACCTGCTTGTACTCTTCCCATAACTGCTCCATCTCCTCCGGAGACTTAATTTTCAGTGGTCTTCCCATGAAATCACTTCCTTTCTGACGCTATCCGCTATATGATTTGATGACCTTATCTAGCTCCTCCAGATACTGGTTCGCGCTCTCGAGATGGCTCTTTCCAATTTCCGCTTGGCGAATCAGACCTTCCCACAGAAGCTGATGACTTTCATGGCACCGATGAGCCATAGCAATCTGATTAATCCAGAGAGCCATTATTGTTATCCAGATCATGATAATTTGCAGTTTCTTATCTTGCTTCATATCGCCTCTCTGTTTTTGTGGTATAAGAAAAGCCCTCACATCTCTGCAAGAACTCTTCCAAAGGAGAAAATCTTATGATGAACGAAGCGGAACATCACGGAATCGAACCGGAACCCAGGGCGCGACCCTGTCCATCTGCCATTGATGGTATGCTCCACATAATACCGGATCGCCTCCGATATTGCCCTTATTGATTTTGAAAGGTCTGTTAAGGGAGAACTTTTAGACCTTGCCGAAAAAGCGTGTCAGGGTTGTGTTTTATTGATACACTTTTTACAGTACTATTATAGCACACTTGACAAAATAAGTCTTGCGGTTAGTTGCTGACTTTTAAAAATCTTTCTTCAAATTCTTGCAGTGCTTCCCCATGAAGGTGACATGTCCAGTAATATGACTTATCAAGATCTCCCGCGATCGTCTCTAATGACTGATACTGCACATATTTTCTGAACAGTATATCCACATACTCCACCTTTGAAAGCTGCTGTATCTGCCCGATCCGTTCATGTCTCATATCGTGCCACTGGTCTATCTCGTCGTTAATCTCTCGCTGCATGTCAGTTATCCGGTCTGATATCCGAGTAAAACCCGATCCATCAGGCGAAGTCTGAACCCGTTCCGCAGAATAATCCGTACCGCCTACATATGTACGGCTTCCCTTAAGGGTCTCATACTCGATCTGTTTCTGGTCGATGGCCACATCTATTTTTTTGATTTCTTTCAAATACTCCTTAGCTGTCATTCCCTATCCTTCCCTTCTTCTATCCAAAAGTTTTGACCGCCGAAACAGTTGTGATGTCACAACTATGTCCCGCCTTTCCTCTCCTCTTTCTCATACCTCTCCTTCAAGATCTGAATCATATCACTTATCATGTGACTACAGATATCACAATGGTACTTCTTGATCAGCTCCCGGCCTTCTTCTACAATTTCATCCCATTCCGGTGATTGTCTGGTAAGCAGCACGTTCTTCCACTTGTTCCAGAAGACGTTATACGTTTGCCAGAATATTTCTTTCATCTGTTCATTGTTCATAATTCACCTCAGTCAAACGGCAGCTGTTCATCAAGCGGCACGCTCTCAAAATCATTCCTGATATATTCTCCAATCTTCTCAGTCCATGTATACGTTTTTGTCTCTCCCGGACTGTTTCTCAACCGCTTCGTGCTCTGCTCAAAATACAACGGGACAAATTCGTCCTGGACGCCGCCATCACGATCCTTACAAATTTCTATGACATTGCTGCACTGGTACAGGGGATCATCTGCTTTCCACTTAAACATTTCCTTCGATAGCCTTTTAAAGTCCTCATTCACCCGGTGAAGAATAAATGCATTATCAACACGGTTCACAATATCATTGCTTCCTGACACATCGTCCAGGCGCAGGAAACCGGTTGACTTTCTGGGATGGGCTACAAAGAGAATATGTATATTCGCCTGCTTCGCATAGTCCTCCAGGCTCTCCACAAAATGGCTCTGCTGTTGGTACTTGTCCGATCCCATCTCCATAAGGTTTAATGCCATCATATTATCCAATATTACCAGATCGACCTTGTGCTCCGTTACACACTTCCTGATCTGGGTCATAATCGACCCAAAGTTATTCCCATAGTAGTTGTTATAAACCCAAACCTTTTCATCAAGCCATTTGGATATGATCTCATCATACGGACTTCTAACAACGTAATAGTAATCATACTGTGTCTGGCTCACATACTGCTTTCCGGCCGCCTGCAAGAGCAGCCATTTTAAAAGATTCTTCGGCTTTAACTCTCCGCTGAATAGTGCTGTCCGGTATCCCTGCTCTGCGGCCTCGATCGTAAGCTGAGATATAACACTGCTTTTTCCGGCTGCCCGCAGGCCACTGAGACAACTCACAAATCCTTTTTTCAAACCGCGCATCTTTTCATCTATCGTATCGATCCCGGTTTTGATAAATTCCTCTGGCGGTTCTTCAAGAAGCCGGATCTGTTCTGTTGTAAAAAACACCGGCTGCCCTTCTACGATCTTAACCTCTTCCTTTTTCTCAACCACATAATTCGGATTTCGATAATTGGGATGGCGCTGATCCGGAACGTACTGCCGGTCATAGGCATCTGGCTCATAAAGTCTTCTGACGTCCTGCCATGTCTTATCGGAACACGAATTATGAAAGCAGTGAAATCCTATAGCTCCGTTGGCCGCCTTAAAAATACAGGCATCTTTCCCAGTATGGTTATCATCAAATGGACACTTTTCCAGTATATACTTTGTCCCGCTGCCATAGCTGGCCTTCGTGTATCTCAGCCCGTAATGATCGAGCCATTCATCGAGATCGAACTGGCGCGGGTTATAGTTGTTATACCGCTGCGGTTTCTCCGGTTCCGGCAGGTATCCAGCCAGTTTTACCAGAAGCATCTTCTTATTCTGGACCGGCTTCTCTGGAGACCGGATGATATAGCTGGGCCGGTGCGGCCGTTCGGGAGTGTTTGCGCCTTTCTGAGCCACAGTCCCGTACAGCTTGCATACTCTGGCCGGATTAAAATTCGCCGTATCGATCTTTACGGCATCATCAGAAAAGAACATATCGAGTACCGTCAAACAGTTTTTCATCAGTGCTTTATTTTCATCATTTGTTGACAGAGCTACGCTGTATAAAAGATGTATGCCGTTCCCGCTGAATCCCACAAGCGGCTCCTCGAACCCTGTCTTTTTCATATAGGCATAGACTTCATTTGCCTTCAGCTTCGCCTTTTTAATCTGTTCATTGCTTGCCGATGTTCCCGCAGCTCTCACCGGGTCAATATCCACCATTAACCAGTCATATAAAGTAATATCGGTATCTGAGGTAGTCGGCTTCCCATTCTGGATAAACTGGTCTCTCTGCTGTCTGGAATAACATTCGTCTTTTATGCTGTTTAACGTGATGTACACGTTACAGGTTGCTGCAAGGTTCAGTCGTTTCAGTTCATTTATGAGAGTATCAGCAGTTGTGAAGTACCCGGTTGCATTTCCTCTGCCGGATATCACCCTAACCTCGAACAATGCATTTCCTGGCTTCATAACTGTAATGGCTTTTCTTACTTCTGTTTCGTTAAAATTCATTCAAGTTCCCTTCCATCCGCTGTTATTAAAAGTTTCGGCTGCATCTGTATAAAACCAATACCATTACTCCAGACGCCCAGTTTCTTTAAAACTTCCTCGTCCTGTCTGCTTAGCCGGAAGAAATTGTTGTAGAGTCGCTCAAATTCCTTCATACACAAAACCACTCTCTCACTGCTTTCAAGCATTTCGCGGACATACTCTTCCGTGAGTGTCTGAACGGCATATTGCGCAGGCGCATTTAATTCCTCAAACGATGCATTCTTTAACAATTTCTGCCATTCAATGGACCAGTCTGGTACTACTATCTTCCGGCTGATATTTCGGATATCGGCAATCGCAGGCGGGTACGGACTTTCCCGTATGTATGCTGAAACCGCTGCTGAAGCTACCGCGTAATCTAAGTCCTTCAGCATTTCATACCATGTCCTGATGCCTTCGTCATTTTCAAATGCCTTTAACGCCGGGAACGCTGCTTTCAGTGTTATTGCTATATTTTTAAATTCCTCGTATTTCATTTTTGATCTCCTCCAATTTTTTCTTCCAGTTTATTCAGCCTGTCCGCCGTATCATATAAATCATTGCCTGTCTTTCCCTGTCCTCTGCGGTTCTGGGTATAAAGCGTCTCAAATTTCTCGCGGAATTTCTTTGTACTACGGATATTCGTTTTCCAAAAGCTGTCGTGCGTTGCAAAATACAGGGTCTGTTTTATTTCACTCTCACTTAAATGATCCAGCCGTTTCATTTTCTCAATCTCAGAGGCCCACTTTCTTTTCTTCTCCAGCGTGTCAGGGACCTTTGCTTTCGGAAAAGTTTCAAGGCATGATGCAATCAGATATTCTACGCATTGCATTTCAAAACTGTCAAAATCATAGTTATTAGAGAACGGAGAAGTTGACCCGCCAGGGGCAACGACTACTTCTTTCTCTATCTCTAACTCTTTCTCTTTCTCTAACTCTTTCTCTTGTCGGACAACGTCCACTCCAGGAAGGACATTGTCCGCACCTTGTCCTATTTTAGCCCTGTAATTCCTCTTTTTTTCCGCCCATTTTGTCTCACTTCCGGTCATATTTTCAACTTCGACCATGAATATAGTTTTATCATCCATGATCTCTATCATCTGCAGATTTGTAAAAACTCCAATAGCTGCCCTGACGATATCTATATTGGTATTAGTGATGGTGGAAAGCATATTTTCATCATATGGAATAGCATCAGAAAACCGCAGCATACCGTCATGGGATACGCTTTCGACAAGTAATTTTAAGTAAAACAGGATATAATCTTTCCCGTTTGGCATGGCCTCTATAATCCTGATATCATGCCTTTTAAAGAAATTCTTATCCAGCTTTAACCAATAATATTTCTTCTCCTGTTCTGCCATAGTGTCACTCCTGCAAGCCAAATAATCCGTCATCACCGTACATTACATTTTGTAAGTGGTGATCCCCGTCATGTTCTCCACATACTCTGCACGCAAAGCTCCCTGACGAATTCATAAAATAGTATCTTCCGCATGCAGCACACTCACACAGCCATGCGTCCGGTCCACTAAAGCGCTTACCTTCTTCAAGTATGCTAAATTTCCCCTGTGCGCCACCGAGAATAATCGTTTTACCCGAGTCATTTGCCAGTTTCTGTATATTTATATATTTTCTCCCCGGGCGTCCCAGATCAGCAAGCATGTAGGCGTCCTGATCAGGAAGGTAAAAATCTGCTGCCTCATCAACCATACCGTCTCTCCCGCTCTCCGGGCAGTATACCCACGCCATATTATTATCTTCAAAAAACTTAGCCCACAGATAGCAGGTAAGATAATACATTCCATAAGTTTGTAACTGTAAAATTTTCTCTAACTTTTGAGGGTTCATAAATCTCCTTTCCGGAGGCGGCTACTCACCGCCCCCTACAGCATACCAATGGCATATAACGTCGTGACACATTAGTCCTTTGGCATAAACATAAATGAGTAACTATGTAAAAGGTCTTTGCCTGTTACATCATGATTAATGGTTGTAAATCCGAACCATTGAATAAGCTTCTAAAAAGCCGTTACAGCGCCTGTATTCCATGATTCTGTGCGTTTTATACGCCTTATGCATGGGATTTTCCGTACAGTACATCAAAAGGGCGTAGCGGCCCCTGTAGCGGTTTCTGGCAATTGCGACATGCCAGTACCGTCTTTCACGGCGGTGCCTGTTAAAGAGGATCAATTTCTTCACTTAATCACCTGGCCTTCTGTTTATGGTCGTTCAGCAGATCCCCTTTCACCTCGTAATAAGCGTAGCGGCTGCTCTGTCGGACGGGCTTGTCCACGTCTACATACTTTTTAAGCTTGTAGGCATACACTCCCACTTCGCGGATTTTTACCTTAAACCTCGTCCAGGTCTCGCCATCCCGGATAAATATTTTTGTCTCCATTAAACTCACCTTCTTTCACAAGAATATTAATATTATTTACATCATTATGAATATACTTTTATATTACCTTGTACTATGATATATTGCTTATATTACAAGGAGGTAACTTATATGAACTTTAAATTCTTATTACTCGCAACTTTATGCACTATTGTGCTATCAGCTTGTGGAACTCAATCTCCGTCTAACACAAATTTAGATTCATCTTCCGATCCCGAAACAACAACAGAGTCAAACAATTCGAACGGTACAGAAGCATCAACTTTCTCACAAGCAACCACAAAAACGTCCGTTTCTGAAACTGTATTTGAAAAAAATGATAAAAACACAGTTGATTTTAAAACGCTTATGGAATTAATAGGAAAATCTGACTCTAATGTAGTTTCTGTACTTGGTGAAGGCGATCCTTTAACCAACGATGATTCTGTACTATTAAATCGTGATTATACGTTATCGTTGTTCAATGAAGATGTTTCTGTTTCGTTAGCTTTCAATTTGTATCAACATAAAGCTAACTTATTAGACCAATGTACTATCTATCTAACTAAACCCGATTTAGATGGCTATAAAAAAATTCTGGTAGGTTTACTCGGCACCCCCTCCGAAACATATGAGAAATCATATTTTTTTGAAACCAGCACTGCTACTGTTTTGCTCGCAGATCCCTTTGATGATGTTCCTTATATTGAAATTTCTCCAAACAAAATTGATTAGTTCAAAAACCATAGGCGGCCTACTGTTACAGAAGGCTGCTGTTTTCTATTCTCTAAAAAAGCCTGAAACATTAATTTCTTTTGCCAAAATAAACGCCGTACGCGCCACATTTCTCAGATTATCTGTAATCAATGCCTTGTTGGGATTTCGATGCGATCGCGTATATACACACCATGCATCGAAATCCTCGTCATAATCCGGCTCTTTTTCCTTGTACAGTTCCGCATATTCAACCTCTTCCCGCGCCACTGCCAAACACAGTTCCATATATTTAATCTTCTGACCGTTATTCATCTTGCTTCTCCTTCTCTCACTAATATACTTCTCTTTCGAGCCATTCCAGGGTATCTACTGCCTTATCCGTCCGATATGTTACAACGTCCAGATCGTCCCGATATAGTTTTGCATCTACCCGGACCAGAAAGCACGCAAGTTCCTCGTCTGTCATCGTTCTAATGCGATCCGCATTTTTCATGGTTTTCCTCCTTCTGGAAAGCTTCATGCTATTTCCACGGCATATATTTACGTAAATCCGGCGGTATCTGAATCACTGTCACCAGAGTGCTTTCTGCGAATATATAAGCCTTGTCTCCATAGAGACGGATATTATCAGCCGTCCTGTTGTAGAAATACAGGCTCGTTACCTATTTATTCAGCCGCCCTCTGGTGTCTGAATGCCTTATACCGTCCGTAAACGCTTTATCTGCCATACGCTGAGCAGACCGCTTATTTAGTCCACAGTGCTCCTTTAAACGCCTTACCGCGTGCTTTGATACGGTTACCATTCAACCTTACCGCCTCCCGTCTGCTTCCTTAAGGATCTCTTTCAGATCACTGATGCAAAGCCGAATCTCCCGTGTCTTATCGACGCCAAGTTCGACATAGTTATCGTCCAATGCGCTCTCCAGATTATTTACGATGTCCATAAGAGTAATTCCCGGATCGTATTTCTTAAAAAGGATCCCTTCCTCAGTGGCGCACACCTCCAGCGGAGTACCTTCCTGTAACCCAAAACTCTTTCTCATGTCACGCGGCACTACTACGCGCCCCAGATCGTCAATTCTCCTGATTATTCCTGTTGAATTCATGCTTCTGTATCCTCCTTTATCTTCCCTGATCCCATCAGATACCCGAGATAAAACACGTACTTTGTGCCAGTGTTCACCAGGCATTCATGCATATCGCGGTCCCTGTCAGCCTCCCGGCCAGCATCGTTTATACAGGATACAAGGTAATCGTCCATCGGATCCGGTATTTCGTCGTCTACGATTGCATTCATTTCCGCTTTAATTACTGGAAGAATTTTCTTTGCCTTCTCCTGCGCCTTCTCTGCCTCTCTCTTTTTCATGCGGTCTTTATGAGCCTCTGTCAGTATGTGCCATACGTTCCAGCCATACGCTTCATAGACATATTCCACATCATCAGCTATTGGACAATCCATATCGCCGATATACCATGTTTGCCAGGAAGCAATATCTACAAACTTTTTTACATCGTTTTCCGGTACCGTTCTATTCACATACAAAATCTGCCATTTTGCATCGAACATCACAACAAAATCCCACTGCTCTGTATGATATTTGTGGTTAAGCAGCCAATACAGGACCGGAGGCAGTTGCGCCGGCGCAATTATTTTAACTTCGATATCTTTCAACATAGCACTTCTCCTATTCTCTGATCGTCTCGTAACAGTTCTTCCGGCCGTTGTATTTCACGGCAACCGGTGAACCGCAGTTAATGCAGTTTACGTCAAATACCTCCTCTTTGAGGTTCGTCATGTAGCGCGTATAAAGCCCGCATTCGCAGTATATACGCATTACCTTAAGTGGCTCCGTAAAGAAGGTTCGCGTCCCACAGCGGGGACATATGGAGCCGTTAATCCTATCTCTGGTGCAGAAAGCATGGACCTCTCCACACTTCCTGCACTTTATGTACAAGAATCCTTTATAGCCCCTGGGTTCTGCTGCCGCCGGCTTCAAAATCTTACTTTCCATCGGTGCCGCCTTCCTCGCTCTGTTGCGATCTCGCAATGGATTCTTCTTCGTCCTGGAGAAGTAGCTCCGCTTCATCCCGATCACAACCCAGATCGTCCATCAGGTCATATAATTTAAGTTCGCGGGCCACATCGTCGCAGGATACTTCTGCCTCTGCCAGCTGCTTCCGAATCTCCCGTAACTCCTCCTGAGCTCTGTCATAGCTTTCTACCATGCGGTTATATCTCTCTTCCGGAATCATAATCATCTGCATACTTCTGCCTCCTTTTCAAATCTTCTGTTCCACTGATCTACTGCTTTATTAATACATTCTTCCAATGTCACAAATCTGGACGGAATATTTGTAAATGCGACCGTCTTACCTTCTACAAAATAATTTGATACACAGTGGCAACTTTTACAGGTTACGCGGGCCGCCTTCATACCAAATACATTATCCTGAACCTTTAATTCCGCTTCTCCTCCGCAGAATGGGCATTCTCTTAACCCAATCATTTTCTGCATTCTGCTGCCTCCTTCTGCTCATTCAATACTTTGGTAACCCACTGCACTTCCTCTTTGTTCCACGTGCACGCCTGTTTCATAAAGTCGAGAAGATAAGGTTTTTCCCTCAACTTACGGATTATTTCCTCTCGCGCTTGGTACTCCTGGTGCTCTCTTTCTTTTCTTTTATTTTCGTCATGCCACCGCCAGTACGCCATTGGTTCATCACAAAACACCTTTAAATCATAGTTAAACAGATACTCTGCCTTAACACCAAATAATCCTGCCAATCCCAGCGCTTCTGAACATGAAATTTCACAATCACCTTTCATTTTCGCCCACACCTCCGGATCATCTTCCCTGCGGTGCTCTCCCAGCCCCATGTGCTCAGCAAGCGTGCAGATACTGTACCCGCTGTTTATGAGTTCTGCCATCAGGTTCGGATAAGGATATTCCCGAAGTTCCTCTATTGATAAGTTCTTATAAATCATATGGCCGCCCTCACTTTCTCCTGCTTCTTCTGGATCGCTAAATCAATCAAACGGTTTATGTATGCCTTAACCAGCTCAGGACGTTTAAAAGTATCCAGTTCTCTCATAACTTCGGTCCTGAATTCCTGTATTTCCTCGATTTCCATTGTTCCTAATTCCTGAATTAACTCTGCTGTCAAATACTCAATTCTTTTATCAATACTCATAAATTCACCTTCCATTTCTGGCCCAGAGGTGGTATACTGCAATTGAATGTTTGTGTATAGCCTCCGGGCCGTACTGTCCTTAGCTAATTGGCGTTAGTTAAGGACTTTTTTAATTGTTTCTCAGGTTTATAACACATGGATCTTCCTTATTTTCTGTCTCTGGTTCTGTTTCCTTTCCGGAGAAATACTCAATCAGCATGTCCAGATTAACAAAGATCTTCCGGCCGGATCTCACCACTGGGATTTCTCCCCGGTTCACCATCTGCCTGATGCACCATTCACCGACACCGGTCCCCGGATCCTGCTCTTTAAAGTAAGTTGCACACTGCTGAATGGTCCGCATCCGTGGTATTCCTGCCATGGGCTTCACGCTCCTTTCAGATTTCACCCCTGTTAATCTTCCCAATCTCCAACTGCATATTAATGGGTGGCTGCCAGCGGTTAATATAGGCCAGGGCCTCCTCGAATTTTACCTTCGGCAGATTTGCATATGCATTGATATCAAAATAATCATCAAAGTCATGCCAGAATCTCGAGAAACACTGACTGCTCATTTTTGAGTTGTCAGCATACCGATAGCGATAAGCAGGGGCGTTCTTTCCGCCAAGAGCATTAACTACTACCTCGTTCCCGAAATTTTTAATCTGCTTCTGCTCTCCATAATCAATGGTCATGTTATTCTCCAGATAATCCACTCGTTCCTCTACGCCGTCCAGGCGTTCGCCCTGCTTGTCCAGCATACCTAACTGAATACGCATCATCTCTTCCTCGGTCAGGCGTCTCCGCTGTTCTCTTTCCTCCCGCAGTGCGAAATATTCGTCAATCAGTTTGTCGTGAATCTTCCATGCCAGATCAGTATCCATAATCTTAATCAGCTTTGCATAACCTCGTTCTGATAATATGTAGATATGTTCGGCCTGGGTGATTGACTGTTTAGCATACCCCAACACTAAAAGGAGTTCCAACGTCTGCGTCTCGCGCATACGTCCGGCAAAGTCAATGTAATCAGTACCTTCCGTAAATCTTTTAATATTGTCGGTAATTCTACGCCTTACATCAAAAGTATTCATGCCGTGAATTTCAGCAATAGTCTTATCTGAAATACATTTCTTCCCCTCGCCAAATCCTCCGAGTACTACCGGGATATCCAATCCCATAAAATTCTGTCTTCCTGCTACTCTGATCTCATTCATCCGTATTTGCCTCCATCTTAATCTTGTACTGTTTCCTGTCTTTTCTTTCTTTATAAAATTCATTGTGTGGGCCGCTTTCAAAACAGTGAAGGTGTAAATCATCGATCGCGTCCATCCAGTTAAAGAAAAAGAATGTCAGATCGTCATTTACATATTCCCACAACAGATCAGCAGCATCCATCTCATTTCCAATGGGTTTATCCGGTTCAAGGTGCTCCACAGCGTCCCTTGTATAGAAATAATCCTTCGTTTCCCATCTTTCACCATCGAATTCCTTCTTTATAGGAAACATTTGCACTAATTCTTTCGGCGTTAATTTGCCTAATGCTGACATGATCTGGCTACACTCCCGATAGACTGTTTCTATACTCTCGCACGACTTTACCCGGGATCTGGGACGTTTTTTGAAGTATTCTTTCCCCATAGCCTTCACTCCCAAAAATACATATCTCGCTAATTCATCTCCGCACAGTTTGTCATACTTTATTGCTCTTCGGTGGGCTTTGCAATACTTCTTAAATGCCTTCCGGTACTTATCCGGTGATAAAGCAATGCTTAATGGATCAGAGTCTTTCAAAATATTCCACGAATATTTCAGGACCCCGGGAAGTAAATAAAATGGAATATCCAGCCCGGTTATTACCATTTTCATTACACATAGACGATCCATAACTGGCCGAAAATGACTTATGATATTCCGAGCCTTTAACTCATATGAAATCAACTCGGCCATATCGCTTTCGTCTTTATCTAACTTCTCCAATGCCTCCTTGCGAACCCTGCGTAATTCTTTCTTACTCCATTTTCGAAGGGAATACAGCAGGTTGTTATCGAGGACAGCACCATCTTCCACAACCTTGAATCCGTTTATGATTTCCCGTAGACGCTCCGGCTCAATGAAGCCCTCCAAAATACCGCTACAAGACTCCAATCCTTCCGAGTCCATTTCGATATCGTCAGATTCTGGTAAATAGTCCAGTATTACATGTTCATTATCAATAAGATCAGCGTCAACGATACGGTTAAAACAGGAGGGTGCAAATAATTTCACTCCTGCATTTTCAAGCATTCTTTCCATGCTTGCCATAGGGGGCGTTATATTCCGCCTGTTCTTAATATGCTCAATCAGTACCTTTTTTCTTTCTGTGTTCATTTTTCTTTTTCCTCTCTTTTTAATTCTGCTACGCTCTTGCACAGCGGCTTCACAGTTTTTACCGCTTCCGGTTGGTGGCCGGCGTGGGTGGATTTAAATTTCAATGTACAGTTAAATCTCACGGCACTTCCTTATACACAACCGTACAGGTCTTCGGATTGCCTTTGGAGTCAGTATAAGGAATTTTATTCGGATAGTTATTCTCCGCCAACCACAATCTCACATCTTCCATAACAGAAGGCTTATACTGAACTGTGACGTCCTCGTGGCCGTTCCGGCTGAATGCTGTCGTTACAATCTCACTGTCAGAAATATGCAGCTTCTTAATAATGACGCTGACGGCCTGATTATGAGGCTTATCTTTGGAAGAATATATTCCCAACTCCTTTGCCATCTCCGTGCAGTCGTAAAGCTTCGGCATCGTTTCCTTATCGGTGAGAAGAGGCGCAGTGAGTGAGTATCCAGAATCTTTATATATGTGCTGCATCTCAGCAGCTATATAAATAGGTTCTATTTTTGCGTCCTTATATGCCTCTCTGATGTTTTTCACCATCATGTTGACAGAGGAGAGCGGCGGACGTTTCGTATCTTTCTGTTTCTGTGGAGCAGCTTCTTTCTTGAAATAAGAAGTAACCAACTGCCGCTGAACCTTCCAGGACAAATCATCTGTGAGCGACTTCGTGACCATAAGGTATCCCTGCTCTGTGATAAGTGTAATATCCTCTGTCGCCTGTTTAGAATAAGCCGGATTGAAGTGTGTCCGAAATTCGGACGCGCTTATTTTGAAATAGTCTTCTCCATCAATAAAGCGCTTCTTATTATCATTGAAACGTTTCCTCGCTGTTCCCTCTGGCCTCTCATGGACGGTGTCAATGTCCTTGAATGTGACTACCCTCTGGCCTCTGAACTCTTTTACGGCCACCTCGCTGTTTCCTACTGCTACAATCTGTTTCTGCATTTCTGTTCTCCTTCTTTTATTTAAGTAGATTATAAATCTACCTTTGATTTAAAAAAAATTTCTTCCTTCTCCTCAAGGCAACAGATTCCCAATAACTCACATAACGTAGCAACTTCGCTTGTCTTGAACTCACTTCGATTATCGAGTTTCATGGACAATGCATACCTTGAAATTCCGAGTTTTTCTGCAATGTACTGCAATTTTAATCCACTTTCAGAAATTCTCTCTCTCAGCATCACTGTATTGGTCATTTTATCTTCTCCTTTCTTTGTGGATTTTAAATCTACCGCCATTCTAGCATCTAGTAGATCATAAGTCAACTATTTTTTTCAAATTCGCACAAAAAAGTTGATTTTTAATATACTTTGTGGTACATTATATTCATAGGAGGGATTTCAAATGGCTACTATCGGAAGTAATATAAAACAAAGAAGAGAAGAACTTGGACTAACTCAAGAAGAATTAGCAAAGAAAATGGGATACAAATCTAAATCTACAATAAACAAAATCGAAGCTGGCATAAATGACATTACGCAATCTAAGGTAATCGCTTTTGCAAAAGTTCTTAACACCACAGTCGCATATCTCATGGGCTGGGACGATAGAATTCTCTCGCTCGATGAATATAACAAAAAAGTAGCAAAGCAAGTGTGGAAAGATTTCATTCGACTGATTGAAAGTGTTGGTTACGAAATTACCGAACTAGAAAACGACAAATACGAAATCGTTTCTGATCGATCTAACAACGTTATAATAGTGACGAAAGAACAACTCCGTTCTTTAGACACTACGATTATGAATTATATCTCCTACACTACTGACAAATTTTTTGATGAACATTCGAACACTGCAAAAAATTAAAATAGCCTATGGCTTTTTAATAAAAATCAAAAGAAAAGAGGAGATGGGTATGAGTTATCTAAAAAGCAATGAAGTATTGCGCTTTCATAAATCACAAGCCCTGCAAAAACTTGACGCATATTTAGAAAATCTTATCTCTGCTGAAGATTTAAAGAAAAAAGGTAAGATGGACAAGCTTTGTTACTGGTTAGAAGACTGGACTACTTTTCTTGCCTTTGAAAGTCAATTTTCTCCTATGAGTTTAAGACGGTATAAACGGGGAGAAATCATAAAAGTACATTTAGGATTCAATGTGGGAAGCGAGGAAGGTGGATTACACTATGCTGTTGTTTTAGATAGGGATAACGCAAAATCCTCTCCGGTTGTTTCTATAGTCCCCCTAACATCAGTAAAGCCTCTTACCGATTTATCAAAATTAAAAAGAGGCAGTGTATTCTTAGGCAATGAACTTTTTACTAACCTAAGCGCAAAGATATCCTCAACTAACAAACATCTAATAGACGAATTAGCTTTATTACAGCAAATTGTTAATCAGATGAATATTGGCGCCCATCAAGACGAACGAGCTGAGGTGGAAAAGAGAATCCAGCATTGTCAAGATGAATTAGATTTTCTTAATAGGATGCGGACAGAAATATTTAAAATGAAGCAGGGTAGCATTGCCTTAGTAAACCAGATTTCCACTATCAGTAAAATACGCATCTATGACCCTAAAACGGACCATGATATTTTGAGCGGAATAAAGCTTTCTAATGAAAAATTAGACATGCTAGATAAAGAAATAATCAAAAGATTTACAAATATGTAGTATTATTTTCTTGACAATCGAATATAATAAGGGTACAATGAATACGAAAACAAAGCCGTTTACCGGCCGTATAAAAGACAATGTTTTCAGTCAACTGAAAACCGTATTCATTAAGACCCTGCAGAAATGTGGGGTCTTTTACGTTACACACCAAAATCAAAAATAAATAGTAAGTAAAAAGCCCCAGCGCGCCAACGCCAGAGCTTTTCACATAGATGCAACCAATCAACCCAAAGGGAAGAAGGTATACACCCCACATTCACAATAAGTATACCATCTTTCCTTTATTCAGTGAACCCCGAAACAGGCGTTCGAGTTGCGATATCGCAACAAATTAAGAAAGGAAGG
>OGQY01000583.1_pt1 | contig 28862 bp, 24 predicted proteins | sample 1553361 | NCBI WGS metagenome assembly OGQY01 (sample SAMEA2579963, study PRJEB22360) | human gut metagenome | reverse complement strand
GTTTAGAAACCTACCGTCCGAAAGGACGGCAAGGCGCTTTGCGCTTAGCCTGTGGCACGGGAAAGACACTGATCATGTGCGTGGCGGCGCACGAGATGAAGCGGCTGGGGCTGGCGCACAAACCGATGATTATCGGACTGAAAGCCAACGTCGCGGAGATTGCCGAGTGTTATCGTACGGCATACCCGAACGCGAAGATACTCTATGCCTCGGAAAAAGACTTTTCGCCCGAAAACCGTGTGCGTTTCTTCAACAACATCAAGAACAACGATTACGATTGTGTCATCATGTCGCACGACCAGTTCGGCAAAATTCCGCAGTCGCCCGAAATGCAACAGCAGATTCTGCAAGCCGAGTTGGACACGGTGGAGGAGAATTTGGAGGTGTTGCGCAAGCAGGGCAAGGAGATTTCGCGGGGGATGCTGCGGGGATTGGAGAAGCGCAAAATCAACCTCTCGGTAAAGCTGGAGAGTATCGCCCACGCCATCAAGTCGCGCACGGACGATGTGGTGGACTTCAAACAAATGGGCATCGACCATATCTTCGTGGACGAAAGTCATCAGTTCAAGAATCTGATGTTCAACACGCGCCACGACCGCGTGGCGGGGCTGGGCAATCAGGACGGCAGCCAAAAAGCGCTCAATATGCTTTATGCCATCCGCACTATACAAGAGCGCACGGGCAAGGATTTGGGCGCGACGTTCCTGTCGGGTACGACCATCAGCAATTCGCTGACGGAGCTGTACCTACTGTTCAAATACCTGCGACCGAAAGAATTGGAGAGACAGAGTATCAACTCGTTCGATGCGTGGGCTGCCATCTTTGCCAAGAAATCCACCGATTTCGAGTTTTCGGTAACGAACAACATCGTGCAGAAAGAACGCTTCCGCTACTTCATCAAAGTGCCGGAGCTGGCGGCGTTCTACTCCGAGATTACCGATTATCGTACGGCAGAGGATGTCGGCGTGGATCGTCCCGACAAGAACGAGATACTCCACAATATCCCGCCCACGCCCCAGCAGGAGGAGTTTATCGAAAAGCTGATGCAATTTGCACAATCGGGCGACGCGACGATACTCGGACGCGCACCGCTCTCCGAAACGGAAGACAAGGCCAAGATGCTGATCGCAACGGACTATGCCCGCAAGATGGCACTCGATATGCGGCTGATCGACCCCAGCTACGACGACCACGTGGACAACAAAGCGAGCCACTGCGCCCGCATGATTGCCGAATACTACCGCAAGTACGACGCGCAGAAAGGAACGCAGTTCGTCTTCTCGGATTTGGGGACGTTCCAGCCGGGACAGTGGAATGTGTACAGCGAGATCAAACGTAAGCTAATCGAGGATTACGGCATCCCCTCCTCGGAAATTCGCTTCATTCAGGAGTGCAAGAACGAGAAGTCGCGCAAGGCCGTTATCGACGCGATGAACGAGGGTAAGGTGCGGGTGATCTTCGGATCGACCTCCATGCTCGGCACGGGTGTCAATGCACAGAAACGAGCCGTTGCGGTGCATCATCTCGATACGCCGTGGCGCCCCTCCGACCTCGCGCAGCGCGACGGACGCGCCGTGCGCAAGGGCAACGAGATCGCCAAGCAGTTCGCGGGAAACAAGGTCGATGTAATCATCTATGCCGTCGAAAAATCGCTCGACAGCTACAAGTTCAACCTGCTGCACTGCAAGCAGACGTTCATCTCACAGCTCAAAAGCGGGGCGATGGGTGCGCGAACCATCGACGAGGGTGCGATGGACGAGAAGTCGGGCATGAACTTCTCGGAATACATGGCTATCTTGTCCGGCAATACGGACTTGCTCGACAAGGCGCGGTTGGAGAAGAAAGTGGCGGCGTTGGAGAGCGAGCGAAAGTCGTTCCACAAGGCCAAGAGCGGCTCCGCGTGGAAATTGGAGGAGTACACCAAGACGCTCGCCCACAACAACGACTGCATCGTCAAAATGTCGGCGGATTACGAGACGTTTCTTGCACGGGTGCAGACCGACAAGGAGGGCAACAAACTCAACGCCCTGCGGCTCGACGGGCTGGATGCCGCCGACCACAAGAGCCTCGGAGCACGCTTACAGGAGATTGCCAAGAACGCCACAACGGGCGGCGAGTACATGCGCGTCGGCGAGCTGTACGGCTTCCCGATTCTCGTCAAGACCGAATCGTCCCTGAAAGATGGTAAGGAGGTCAGGCAGAACCGTTTCTTCGTGGAGGGGGCATTCAAGTACACTTACAACAACGGACAGATAGCGATGGCCGACACCAAAGCGGCGGCGATGAATTTCATCAATGCGTTGGAGCGCATACCCAAGCTCGTGGAGCAGTACCGCGAGAAGAACGTCGAATACGAGCGGGATATTCCGATTTTGCAGCAGACCGTCGGCGGTGTGTGGAAGAAGGAGGATGAGTTGAAGCAGTTGAAATCCGAAGTAGCGGCATTGGAGCGTAAGATTCAGTTGGAGTTGGCTCCGCCCAAGCCCGAAGCCGCACAGGAACAGCAGACCAATGGCGAAACGGTACAAACACAATCACCACTGACCGGAGAACGGGCGACAACGGAGCCGCCATCCGATGCGTCGAATAAGTCGCAGTTCCTACGGGAGCACGTGCAGTTCGTCAGACCGATGGAGGTGAACAGTACAGTAAAGGGGATAAAAATGTAGCCGCAAGGGCCGTCCGCAGCGATAGGACGGCCCTTTAGTTCGTTTATCAACAGTCGTTTTCTCTCCTCGGCATAGCCTGTGCAGGTTCGGCTCTGCAACTCGGCTTATCGAAAACGTTGAATTTCATTCGTCTATTTCTCGCCTCGGCATAGCTCGCGCAAGCGCAGCTTTGCACTCGGCTTATCGAAATAGTTGCTTTTTGAGAAAATAGACGGATGTTCCGGGCGGGCAGTCTTCCAGTTCCCCGAAAACAGAGAATCCGTTCTTTTCGTAAAACCCTCTGGCTTGAAAATTCCACGTCTCCAGCCTTATTCCGGTCAGGCGTTCGTTTCGGCAGAACTCCTCGACAAGACGGATCAGGCGTGTGCCCACGTCTTGTTCTCTGTACGCCTCCTCCACGTACAGCAAATCCAGAAAATACCAGTTATAGGCAACGAATCCTACGATTCCGCCTATCAGCCTGCCGTCGTCGAATGCCAGAAAGTCGGCATATTCCGGTTTCCTCTCCGGGTCTTGCAGCGGCGAATGGTCTTTCAGCCACGGGCACATCTCCCGATTGTATTTCCCCAATCGGGCATGGATCGCCTGCCGTTCCTTTATGCCGTCGTCACGGCGGAATTCAATCATCTTTCGGTTCGTTGTGCCGGACGTATGAAAATACCTCGGCCGTTAGACTCTTTTCTCACTTATCCTATCGTAAAAATAATAAATATTTGCGACTATTTCAGGAGAAGGGTAAGTATGGAGTGTCGTTTCATTGTCGTTGAATGGTCTAGTTTTCATTATATTGCATTCGACGAAGCAGCGCCCGACGGCAAGTACTCGACCTTATCTGGTTGCTTATTGTTACATCAGATTCTTTATCGGTAAGTCAGAAATAAAACGAGTTACCGATAAAGAATCGATATTTTTCGTTATCTTTGCCCGAAAATCAAGCGTGTTGCAAGATGGCAGATACGATCATAGGCAGAGCCGCCGAGCAAGAGATCCTGCGCAGGCGTATAGAATCGGAGTCGTCGGAGCTGATAGCTATCTACGGTCGGCGCCGAGTCGGCAAGACCTTTTTGGTGCGTCAGTATTTTAACGATGCATTCGGTTTTTATTCTACGGGGATTTATCAGGGCACCAAAAAGGAGCAACTCGGGGCATTCAACCGGCAGTTGGAATACTATTCGGGACGCAAATGGGAGGCCGCGAAGGACTGGTTCGAGGCATTCGCCCAACTGCGTGAGTATCTCGAATCGTTAGGCGGCGATAAGCCCATCGTCGTCTTCCTCGACGAGCTCCCGTGGATGGATACTCAGAAAGGCCGTTTCATAAAGGCATTCGAGTATTTTTGGAACTCGTGGGGAGCGGCGAACGACCGGTTGAAGCTGATTGTCTGCGGCAGTGCGACGACATGGATGCGCGAAAACGTACTTTCCGACAAAGGAGGTTTGTACAATCGTACTACACGCAGCATCTACCTTGCGCCGTTTACGCTGCATGAGACGGAGCAGTATCTTCTCTCACGCGGCATCAATTGGAATCGTTATCAGATAGCGGAGTGTTACATGATTCTCGGCGGCACGCCTCTATATCTGCGAATGCTCGAACGCAATCTGAGCCTCACGCAGAATGTGGATAACCTCTTTTTCATACAGAATGCACCGTTGGCGCGGGAATACGAATTCCTGTTCCGGTCATTGTTCAACGAGGCTACGTTACATAGGCAGATTATCGAAGCACTGGCAAGCAAGGCGATGGGGATGACCCGAACGGAAATTATGGCAGTAACAAAAATTGAAGACGGCGGAGCCTTGACAAAAGCCCTGCGAAACTTGACCGACTGTGATTTTATCCGTCCGTACACGGCATTCGGCAAGCGAGAGCGCGGAACGATATACCAGCTGACCGACTTGTTCTCGCTGTTCCATTTGCGTTATGTCAAAGGCTATCGCGGACAGGACGAGAACCATTGGCAAAATATGATCGACTCGCCCTCACGCAGGGCATGGAGCGGATATTCCTTCGAGCAGTTATGCCTGCATCATATCCGCCAAATCAAACGGAAGTTGGGTATAAGCGGCGTGCAGAGCGATGTCTGCGCATGGAAAGGCGACGGCTCTCAGATCGATTTGTTGATCGACCGCCGGGACCAGACGATCGATCTCTGCGAGATGAAATTCTCGCAAGGCGAGGTCGAAATTACCAAACAGTACGATGCGCACCTGCGCGAACGGGCAGAAAGTTTCCGCTCGGCGACGAAGACCCGCAAGGCCCTGCATCAGACATTCGTCACGACATATGGAGTGAAGAAGAATATGTATAGCGGGAACGTACAGAGCGAAGTCGAACTCGACGATTTGTTCGCCGAATAATCCGCTCGGGGACTTTACTGCCAAACATATCCATCGTGTCGTAGCGTATTCTACCGCTCTTCACGCATAACCCCGCGTTCTGTCACGAAAATACTTTACTTTTTTTCCAAAAAATTGAGATGAGACGCAAAGAGAAGCAAAGTTCAACTTAACAAAATGTAGGTCAGCATCTTGTATGCAGTGTAGGGCGGAACAGACCTTTGTGTAAAAGCATGGAATTTGTCGTTTTCAGACGGAGTTCAGCTACTAAACAGCTACCTGTTTGAATGACGTAAATAACTGAAATAACCGGTTCTGTTTCACCGGATTGCAGCGTTTTGCATAGCTCATGGTAACGAATAAACAACTACCTTTATGAACTAAAATTTTTGAGTTATGGCAACGAAAAGAAGCACCTTCAAGACCCTTTTCTACATCAAGAAAACATCCGTCCGAAAAGACGGGAAAGCACCCATCATGGTTCGCATAACCATTGACGGTCAGGATATTGTATTCAGCTCCAAGCTGTTTGTCAACCCCACCATTTGGAAGAACGGTGCTGCAAGCGGCAAGTCCGTAGAAGCCGTAAAGACAAACGGCTTACTCAATGAAATCACCACCCGTCTGACCAACCATTACCACCGCATCCTCAGGGAAGAGGATTTCGTCACGGCGGAAAAGCTAAGGAACGCCTTCTTGGGAATCGGCATGATGGAGAACTGCATATTGAAGGATTTCGAGGCGACAAACGAGGAGTTCCGCCAGATGGTGGAGAAAGGGCAGCGTGCCAAGTCAACCTATAACAAGTACCTGTCCGTCTACCACCATTTCAAGTCCTTCCTGTGGGAAAAGAGAAAGCGGACCGATATGTCCTACAAGGAGCTGACTAAAGAGGTCATCACGGATTTCGACAGATACCTGCGGGTGGAAAAAGGACTAAGCCCTAATACCCTTTGGATTTACACCATGCCCCTGCTCAGCCTGACCGACCGGGCTTGGAGGCGCGGCATTGTCCGTACCGACCCGTTCGGCGAGTACAGCCTCGAAATGCAGGAGACGGATCGGGGCTACCTCACGGAAGAGGAACTGCACCGCATAGCCAACGCCACATTCACTGACAGGCAGACCTGTCTTGTACGCGACCTCTTCCTTTTCGGGTGTTTCATCGGGCTTAGCTACATTGACATAAAGACCCTTACCTATGACAAGATACAGCGGATGGATTTCGACGGCGAGGAGTGGATCATCACCCGCCGCACCAAGACACGGGTGGCAAGTAATGTTCCACTTATGGAAATAGCAAAGGAACTGATAGGACGGTATCGGGGAATGGCTGACGGCAACCTTGTGTTCCCCATGCCCAGCAACGGGGTTTGCAACGGACACTTGAAGAAGATCGCCGAATATTGCGGCATCAATAAGCACGTGACATTCCATCTGAGCAGGCACACATTCTCGACCACGGTCTACCTCTGCAACGGAGGCACGATAGAATCCCTCTCCAAGATACTCGGACACAAGCACATAAGCACGACCCAAATCTATGCCGAAGTGACGAACAAAATGGTCAGTTCCGATTTCCGGGCCATCTCCGCCAACCTATCGGCCATGCAGAAGAATGTACTCGACAGGGAAAAGAAAAAAGCCGGAAGACCGGCACGTGGGCACCTGTCACTTCGGGAAACAGCCTGAGCGCAAGGTGCAATATGCGGCAAGGGCAGGAACAACGTTTGTGAAGTTCCTGCCCTTGCTGCATTTACCTATGTACCGTATCGTGCTGTTATGTTGGGCTTTTCCCCCGTTTGCGCCTTTTCCTCATTTCCACATAGTTTTCCTCCAGCATACGCAACAGGTCGGACTGCCGGTAAAGCGTTTTTCCCGGAAGGGATATGTAGGGAATAAGCCGCTGCGTCCGGTAATCCTGCAATGTCCTTTGCGTGATATGCAGAATCCGGCACACGTCATCCCCCGTCAGGTAGACCTCCCCGTTCATAGCCGGACGGAAATGCGCCGTCACGGTGTCTATATACCTCATGCCCTGCTCCAACGCCTCGAAGTACGAACGTACCTCCTCCAAGTCCTTTGTGATCACCTCCATATTCATTCCTCCTCCATCGTTTCCCGGCTCATGGCTTCCAAGAACGCTTCCACGTCCTCCGTCCGGTAGTAAATCTTGTGGTTGATCTGGCTGTACGGCAACAGTCCCCGGTCACGGTAGGTCTGTACCGTCCGCTTGCTGACGCCCAACTTCTCGCAGACATCCGCACTGTCCATCCAGTTCATCCTTTCAGGCGGACGGTAACGGGCACAGAGGCCTTTCACATGTTCCGAGAACTTTTCAAAGCGTTCTTTCATTTCCTCGAAGGTCTTCTTTTCGATGCTCACTATTTCCAGGAAAGGAACTCCCAACGATGTGAAATACATTATCTTCCAACGAGTAAATACAGCGGGAGAACCTCTCAAACCACAGGAAATGCGACATGCCTTAAATCAAGGTGTAGCAGCCTCGTTTATAAAAGAATTGGCAGAGTTGGATTCTTTTAAAAGAGCTACCAATTACTCAATAAAATCTAAACGAATGGAAGATAGGGATTTTGTCAATCGTTTTGTTGCGTTCTATATTGGTTACAAAGATTACACCGGAGAATTGGACTTGTTCCTGAATGATAAAATGGGCGAACTGAATAAAATGACAGAGCAGCAAAGACAACAAATAAAAAAAGCGTTTGACCGATCGATGGTTTGCTGTTACAACATCTTTAAAGAAGACACTTTTCGCAAGAGAAATGATGAAAACCATAAACGAAAACCCATATCAAAGTCTGTATACGATACGGTCAGCGTAAATATAGCATGGCTGTCCGATGCGCAAAGAGACCAACTGTCTGCTTATGCAAAAGACTTCAGAAAAGGAATGATGGACTTGTTCAACAACAGTAAATTCATCAATTCTATATCAACAGGTACCGGACAAAAATACAATGTGGAATTAAGGTTTGAACAGGTCAGAAATCTTATAAACCAAATAATAGAAAAATCAGATGATAAATAAACTGGAAATAAGCAATTTCAAATTGCATGATCATACTAAAATAGAAGTGGGTGGTTTGACTATTTTTACCGGTATGAACGGAATGGGAAAATCATCCATCATACAATCGCTTTTGCTGTTACGGCAGTCTTTCTTTATGAATGACCTCGAATCAGGGCTGAATCTGAAAGGCGACTTGTGTGATTTGGGTATTTCGGGAGAATTGGCCTGTCAATCCTCAAAGGAACATAGTCTCCGTTTGGAGATGAATTTTGATGATCAGCCTCATTTAAACTATACGTTCAACTATCCGGATGATATACTTGATACCTTTCTCTTGGGTGATAAGAACAATGTTGTCGATAAAAATACCTTGTCCGCATACTCTCTATTCAATGATAAATTCCAATACTTAAGTGCATTCCGTTTTGGTCCCCAGAAAAGTTATAACAGAGATACGTCATTGGTCGTTACAAAAAAACAAATCTCCAAAATCATGGGACAATGCGAATATGCAATCCACTACTTGGAACAATACAAAAACGAGCAAATTCCACTGACAAAGTTAGGCATAGAAGCTGACGGAGAAGTGACAAAAGACTACAGGCTGTCCGTACAGGTTGAACGTTGGATGAGAAAAATATCACCTAACATAAAAATCAATATCGAACAGAGTGGAGAAGACTTCAGGCTCAAATACAAATTCAACAGAGAAGAAAATACGATAACCGAAGAGGTCAGCGCATTAAATACAGGATTTGGCATCACCTATGTGCTTCCTATCCTAATTGCCGTGTTGAGTGCCTCCAAAGGAGCATTGATCATCATCGAGAACCCGGAGGCACATATACACCCCAAAGGACAAGCGGTTTTGATGGAACTGATAGCCAAAGCTGTAAAAAATGGAGTGCAAATAATCATCGAATCTCACAGTGACCATATCATAAACGGCAGTTTGGTTGCTGTAAATAAAGGTTGGATTCCATCACATTTATTATCCATATATTATTTTGAACGAGACGAGCATGAACATACGGCTATAAGCCATCATTTGGAGATAACCCCAACAGGCTGCATCAAACGGCCACCGCAAGGCTTTTTTGATCAAATAGACATTGACTTGAAAATTTTAACTGACAAGCCTGCCGGGGTAAAGCTGGCAGGCTGCCATGCTAAAGTACAAGCTCCGGGCTTTCACAAGTGCGGGTCTTGTTTTCTCATGTAAAAAAGTGGTTTCCCACTTAATAAATCCAATCCCTTTTGGGGATTGAACTTTCCTAAAAATCAAAAAACTGTGTCCTACGGGCATTGCTGCCCTTCGGCGGACATCTGGCGACCTTTCACAAGGACGCATTCCGTTTTCTTCATCGTAACTCTTCGTATATATGTCTGAATTGCACTTTTTCCTTTTTTATCTCCACGCTTTCCTTTTCCGCCCAATAGAGGAATGTGATGAAAGGAAGCGTTGGCTGCATCTCGTTTAATCATAAAGAAGGCCCCAGGATGCCCGAACACAACTTAAACAGACAGCAGCCCACGCTTGTAGTAGCTGTATAGGAGCCAGCCCTGTTCCTTTAGCAGAACCAGCTCCGGTCGATGGCCGGCAGCTTCTTTTTCCAATACCATTTGCTCCATGCAAAGCGTTTTCTCACTACAAAGTAGCTTACTTCCTCGCTTTCCTTTTCTGCCTCGTAGTCAAATGCCGAATGGCCGACAGCCTGACGTTCCGCCCAATAGAGGATGTAATATGTGAACAGTGGCAGGATAGCAAGTGCCCAACACACCTGCCAGCCCAGAAGCAGGGACGGCAGCAGTGACGCAAGGAAGCATTCCGTGTATTGCCGGCGGTGGATGCTCATCTCCATTTCCTCCCAAATTCCTTTCTCTCCGTAGGGGAGGGCGGTCAAGGTAATGATCGGGAGGGTCACGTAATCGTAGGGATTCAGCCGGCCTTGGAGCAGACGGGCGATTTTGCTGTCATAGATGATCATAGCTCTTTAGTTATTGGTGTTTCATGCAGTTTTACAGGTCTCTCTCGGTGCGGATGAACGTGCCTTGATAGTTGTAGTACAGTTCCCAGCCGGGGATGTCTATCTCGTAACCGCCCGGTTGTTTCTCCACCTTGTAAGGTACGGCATCGGGGTAACGGGCGGTGATGTCCGTCGCGATGGATTCCGGCAGGATGCCGTCCGGCAGCGCGGAGAACTTGCAGTCCACGCTCGTCCACTCGCCCTGTTCGTCGAACTCCAGTTCCGCTCCGTCCGAGAGCCATGCCTCATATTCGGTCGTGCCGCCGTCCTTGTCACGCACCGCACGGGTGCATTCCGCACCGGGGAAATACTGCGCGATGAACTGCCGCGCCTTTTGGGGCAGCGCGTCGTAGCCGATTTCCTTCTCGTCCTTGTCGCAGGATGCCCCTGCCAGTATCACGAGCAGCAGCAACAGAGGTTTGACAAATACCTGTTTCATTGTCCTTTTCTATTTAGGTTTCTGTTTGTTATTATTCAATTCTTATCCTTCTCAAAGCGTCTTTTTGTTCCGCCCTCCGGGGCGGTTGTTCAGCGGGCGGTTCATCCGCCTGAGCAGTGCGGCCTTCAGGCTGTCAAGGAAAGGCGTCTGCCGATTGCGGATGCGCAGGTCGCCGAATGTCCGGGACAGGTTCTTGTCCAACTCGATGTTGAATGCCCTCTGCACATACTCCGACAGCCTTGTCAACGGGACATCCCCGAATGCCTTGCGACTGTCCAATGCAAATAGCAGTTCGGTCAGTTCCGTCTTCGTCGCTTTCCACGTCAGGCGCACCTTCAGCAACGATTCTTCGGCTTGCCGCAGTTCGAACGCCTCTAATTCTTTCGTCAGGTAGCGGATCAGCCGCTCGTTGGCGAGAAGCCGTGCCGCCATGAAGTCACAGTTGGTCGAGAATGACGGATCACGCTCGTGATGGAACGACTCCAAGTAGAGTGCCGTGTCAAGGTTACCCCTCAGGTAATAGAGTGCGTCCAAGTGGGTCAGCCCGGAGCGGTAGTAACGCACGAAGTCCGAACGTTTCTCGTTGTAACGGTTGATGCCCCGTATCTCGTCTATCAGGTAGCTCCGCTGTGACTCGTTGCCTACGGGACGGTTCATCTCGATGTTGTATATCTTGCGGTAGTAGATGAGCCGGTGGCAGATTCGGGGTTTGACCGTCTTGAAGAACTCGATTTCCTCTGCCTCGTCACGGAAAGTATAGTCCGCGATGAAGGCTTTCAGTTGCAGGAAAGCGTCCGCGAGCACCAACGAGGCTTCGAATGATTTCTTGATCATGTTCAGGTCTCCGGCCTCTATCTTCTCCACCTTCTTTTCCGCCTCTTCCTCAAGCCTTGCGGCGAAGTCCTTCATGTCCGTTCGTTCAGCCATGCACGGGTATCTTCAGTTTCAATCTCTCGTCGTCCACCGCCACGCAGTAGTCGGCAAGGCCGTACCGCTCGAACTGTTCGGTGGTCACTTTCAGGTGTGTCACCTGCGTGCCGTCCAAATTCACTTCGTCCGTCAGCGTGCGGAGTTCCGGGTTCATACGCAGGGCGTTCTCCGCCGATTTGCCGTAGGCGTTCCAAGTCTCGTCCGTTCCGCTCCAGTGAAGATAGACAGTATCCTTGTTGCCTTTTTCCGTTTCAAGTATCTTTGTTTCCATATTCGTATTCTGTTTTATTGAAATAAAGGGAGACTTGCCGGTCTTTCACAAGGGCGGCAAGTTGTTAGGGTTATTATACATAATCCCTCCCGCTGTGCTGGGGAGAGTCTTGATGTAATTAAAGTGTATATATAATCTTGTTGGTTATTAAAGCGATTTGCCACTATTCGTTAACCGATGTTCCGGGAATGGGAGTGCCGTCTGTAGGGCGTGCGTTCAATCCGCAATGGAAGTCAGTGTATACTACCGGAATCCATACTGTAAGAGGTCCCGGATAGTTTTGCCAAGATGACCATCTCCAGTTACGACCATTTACGCCAATGGTGATGAATCGGCCGCCATTATAGACATCATTGTAATTGGGATTTTCAGGATCAGTAATGCTGTTTGCCTGATTGCATGCAATGTATGACCATCCCCCAGACGTACTATTGCGGTAGATGCTTCCATTATTCCATCCGTTCCACTGTCTGGCACTGCAGAATATCATATATAGGGCGTTCCCCATTATATTTGCATCACCGTTGTCCCTCATTATAGACCATCTGTGCAAGCCAAACATCGGGTGTTTCTGATGCACTTCATAATAATCCCGGACTATTGGAAGTGCACCATTATTCCAATTATTACCTTTTCCGTGGTATTGGTTATATCCTATTGCAAAATTATTTCCCCACGTGAACCTATCACTCATCAATCCGTCAGGTCCGCAATCGTACCACTCGTCCATGCCGTCGTTCTTCACCTGCACGTTTACCTTGCGTGTGCCGTTATTGGCCGTATTGTTTTGCAGGTTGTCCCAACGCTTCTTCACGTAAGGAGTGGCGGACACAGCCATAGATGTAGTTTTGTTTACGACAATAGACACCGGTTCGCCATAAGTAAGATCACGTCCCTGATCGTTGATCAGCTCATCAGATACATCGGAGGAGATTACCACTCTGGCTTTCATGTTTGTGACGTTGTCCTTGAAATGTCCGCCGTTCAGCACGATGTTCCATTTCTCCGATTCGCGGGAAATATTTCGTTCGCAGCCCTTGAAGCCGAAATCGGCGGTAAAGGCTTTCTGCTCCACGCAGTACATCACATTTTGGTCAAAGTCCTCTTTGGTGGCAAGCAACGAGGCGAAGCGGTTCGCCGACGGGATGCTCAACGTCTGCAGGTAAATGTCGCCCTTTGAGGAGTTGTCATAAATGACCTGCGAATAATTGTCCTTCGTGTACGTAGGAGACGAGGTCATGGCTATCCAGTCCGATTCCGATGCGTTCTGCAAGCCGATGATGTCATTTTCCAAGTGCTGGCTGGTCGTCTCGGGCAAGGAATAGAGCCAATGGGCATCCCCTTCAGTGGGTGTCTGACGGGACAATCTGATTTGTTTTTTCTTGCCTGCGAACTGAATCTCCATACTTATATAATTCCCCAAGTCTTTTGGCCAAGTGACCTTCACAGGGATGTTAGACGCACCGCTTGCAAAAGTGGTAGGTGTAACGGTTAATCCAGTCGGGGCTATAATCGTACCCGTAGTCCCGGCAGTAGTTGCGGATGCACTCAAGAAGAAAGCCACCTGATCCGTCAGGGTTTCGTCCGTGTAGGCGATGAACTGGTCGTTGGTGGTAATCAGCGACACAAAATTGTACGAGATGTGGTAGGTATAGGTCTTGCCCATTTCCCATTTCGTGCCTCCAATGGATGCGCCCACCGTAAAGTCGGCAGTTCCGTCATTCAGCACCACCTCTATCTTCACGTCATCGGACAATGTCTGCGGCATCATGAAGAGGGTCTCGCCTTTGCCATCCTCCGTAATGGCTCCACCGTTTCCTGTCACCACTTTGTTTAAACGCAGGGTAAAGGCTTGCGTGTCATCAGTCAATGTCCATGCGTCCGTTCCTAACGTGTAAGTACCTTTGTAGCGCACGCCATCCAGCTTGATGGACTTCACCACGCAGTTGGGCAGGTCATCCCCTGCCACGAACTTCACCGCCGAGAGGGCGTGGTTGAACGTCAGGTCGGTGGTGGCGAAACCGTCTGCCAGCGTCGGATTATCCTTTCCGATGACTACGGCACTCATCACGTCCTGTTGCTTCTTCACGTCGTCGGGCACGATATAGGTCATCACGGGGGCGCCCGGATGGGTATTGTCGGTGAGCGTCATGCCGTCCGCCGCACTGGGGTACCATGCGTAGAAGCTCAACTGCTTCTTGGCGGGCCAGTAGTATGTCCCCGTGGGATACCAACGGCCTTCGTCCTTATTCAAGGTGACCGTCTCGTTGTACATGAAGTCGGGCGTGCCGGTGGCATCGGTATAGGCCGATAAGGCAAAGGTCTCCATATCCGTCTTGTTGGTCTCGGAGATTTGCGTGCCGCGCGTCATCGGACGGTTGTCGCCGGGAAATCCGTCCGTCACTTCTGCGGTAAGGTAGACGGTCTTCCCGTTCACCTTGCCTTCCATCTCAATGGGTTTCAGCTCGTACGTGCTCTCCCCTAAACCGGAAGCCGCACGGGTGCCGGCTGTCGGTTTCCATGCGTTCGTGCCTCCCATGCTTACGGCGAAGCTCAAACGCTGGTCTCCCTTTCCCGGGTGAGTACCGTTCTCCACCTCGTCCGAACAGGCGGAGAATACTGCCAGCGCGATGAGAGAAAGGTTCATTAGTTTATTCCTGTAGTTCATATCTTGTCTTTTTTATTGTTCAAACTGTTATTGATCTTGCCTTGCCTGTTTCTCAATTTGAGACCTTTTCAATGGAGTAGTAGCCGAACTTGTTATTCTTGATGGTGTAGTAACCGGGATAGCGGAAAGTAGAACTACTATAGTCATACGCTTGGTCATATCCCCAGTTACCCATGGCAGTGCTTTGCCAAACAGACAAATCCGTACCCATGTCGTCTACGTGAGTCTTCACATTATAGTTGTCTTTGGTCACCGTCCATGTGCTACCTACTGGATAGTAAGTTCCACCCCAAGTCATGAAGTTCTTTTCATCGAAAGTTGAATCGCCATAGTTCTCCAAGGTGATTCTGGAAAGGTTCACCACGATGGTCGAACCGTCAGCTTTGGCTCTGCGGATACCGAAGTAAGTGAAGACGGCCGGATCGCCATCATAAGAAGTTCCTCCAGTTCTTGTCGCTACCAGTTCGCGGCTATATGTCACATCGGCACCTACCACCTTGGCTATGGCCGTGGCAAAGTCGGCATTATCGGGCAAGGTGGGCGTATCGGTGGTCATCAAGTCGTGGCAACTCATAGACCCTTGGGACAGTTTGTACCAGATGTCACTTCCTGTCGGATATTCCACCATCAGACTGGAAGTCAGCGTCACCTCTTTCTCTACCGTCTTTCCCGGTTTGGAAGGGAACGTAAACGTGAGCTTCACCTTGCCCTTGCGCGTCTCAGTGTCGGTCGGTTGGATGGTTTCAAGGGTGAGTTTCGCGTTTTCATTATCGAAACTGTCCGACTGCACTCCGCTGGTGCTACCTTTCAGCGTCGGCTTGCACAAGGCCGGTGCGGCGCTGCCGGTGATGCCGTTCGGGTCGCTCAGTGTACACTCCCAGTCACAGTTGCTCTTCACATAAATCACAGCGTCGGCACCCGAAGCCACGAAGACATCCTTGTTCAATTCCAACTCGACATTCTGGTCGAGCGAGATATTATATGTAACCGTTGTTGTCAGATTCCAAACTGACGAACCATAAGCATTGGCAAGATCCTTCAGTTTGGCACCGATGGTCTGCTCCACGCCATTCATCTCCAGCGTCATCTCCAAACGGGCTTCGCTGTCATCTCCAAATGTCTGCGGCATCATGAAGAAAGTCTCGCCCTCTCCCGTGAGTTCGGTCTCGGTATTCTCGGCTACCTTCTTTCCTTCGGGAAAGTTCAAGGTGAAGTCTCTGGTGTCAGCATCCAAATCCCAAGGAAGTATACTGCTGCCGTGTGCTTGCCAGTTATGATAGCCTCTGTATTTCACTCCTTTCAGGGCAATGGACTTGACGGTGCAGGCAGGGATATTGTTGCTCGTCTTGAACTTCACTGCCGTGAGCATGTGCCTGAACCAAATCGGCACGCTTGATGTCTCGCTCACGTCATAGCTGTTGGCCATCATGAAGTCCTCTTGGTCGGCTACCTGTTCGGGTATCTCGTAGAACAGCTTCGTATCCTTGACATTGTTGTCTTTCGGGATGGTCAGGTTCTTCGAGTTGTAGGGATACCAAGCGAAAAAAGTCAGCTTCTTGCCGGTAGGCCAGTAATACGGCGTTCCGGTAGTCCATGTGGAAGAGGCGTTGTCTTTCGTCACCTTCACGTTGTACATCACATCCAACGTCTCGGGTTCAAAAACGTTAGCATCTAAAATAGCAGCCGACACGCTAAATTCATCCACCTGTGCGCCCCCTGTCACCTGCGTACCCCGTGTCAAGGGTTGGTCGTCACCCGGGAAAGCGTCGGAGACTTCGGCAGTCAGGTAGACGGTTTTCCCATCCAGTTTGCCCTGCATCTCCACGGAGCTGGTTTCGTATGATTCGGTGGCACCAGAGTGGCTGCCGTCCGCCCTTGTCCGGGCATCAGGGGCTGCCGTGCCCACGGCAAAGGTGATGCGGTGGTCGCCCGTGCCCGAGTCACGGCCTCCGTTCTCCACATCGTCCGTACAGGCGGAGAACATCGCCAATAGGATGAGCGACAAGCCCATCAGTTTGTTCTTGTAGTTCATATCTGTCATTCGTTTATTATTCGTAATTCGTTTTCTGTCTTACAGGTTCACGTCCTGATGGCGAATCACCCAGTTATTCACCGTCACCGTGAAGTGGATGGGCTGTCCCAGTATCGGCTCACCGGGATCGGGGCTGTCCGGGGGCGTTACCCCTGCACCGCCCGTCAAGTCGAGCGTGTAGACGAACTTGTCGCCCGGCTGCCAGTGGTTCTTCTTGCTCTCCGCGTGGCCTCCGATGGGCACTGCCGCCCAGCCGTATTCATCATCAGCGGATGGATAGACCTGCCTGCCCGCATCGGTGGTGATCTTCAACAGCAGGGCGATATAGGAACCATTCTTTGTGTTCTCCTTGTCGTCTTTCGCGTCCCACGCCGTGAGCTGCTGCGGAAGGAGCATCGCCGTGCCGCCGTCGCCCATGAGCGATGTGGCATCCGCCGTAAGGCGTACAGGCTCTTTTAAGTCCTCAGTGGTATAGGAAGCGTAGCTGCCCTCTTTCAGCGTCCAGCTGCCGTCGGTATTTACCGCTGAAGGGAACGTATAGTCGCCTGTGGAGCGGACGGAACCGATGCGTACCGCCTTCACGTCGTAGCGGTAGGTATTGTTAGAACTCTTGGCACGTACCTCCACCTGCGTGAGCACGTGGCGCAGCTCTATCTCCGTCTTGGCGGCATTGTTCCTGTCACCCGAGGCGTAACCTGCCAGCAGGTCTTTTTGTCCGGCGATGTCCGCTTCCGGACTGAAGCCGGTCACTTTCAGCTCGCCGGGCTTGTCACCCTCGTAGGTGCCTCCCCAGTCCGCGGCCGCGGGACAGGCGGCCACGAAGCGCAGCTCGCTGCCGTCGTCCGGCCAATACTTCAAAGGGTCGGACGTCCAGTCGTTCTCCGTCCCCGCCTCGTGCGTGAACAGCAAGTTCCGGAACCCGTACTTCTCCTCGTTGCCGGCCGTGGCGAACGCCGACACGCTGAAGCCGGTGGCTTTCAGCCCGGCGAGGTCGGCGGAGAGGGCACGGGTGTTCATGCCCACCGCCATGCGGAAGCGGATGCCTTTCCCCGAAGCTACCTGTACCGTGTCGTCGTTGGAGCACGAGGCAAGGATCAAGGCCGCTGCCGCCAATACATGAATCGCTTTATTTGCCATAGTTCTTCTTTTTTAGCTTGTCTTTTCGTGTGACCGGAAAGGGACATTCAACCCCGTCCGGCCTAAGGGCGCACTTCCTGCCTTGGCTGAGTGTGCGGACAGCCACCGGGCGGAAGTGCGGTTTGGTTATTGATTTTTGATTATACGAATGTCGGATTACATGTCGATGTTGTTCTCTTGGGGATTCCAAGGAGTAACAGTAACGGTGAACTTGATCGGGTCACCCAAGATCTTGTCTCCCTTGTCCGGGTCTTTTCCGTCCGGTTGCGGCTTAACATCCGGTCCCGGAGTTACAGGGTCAACACGTCCCGCACCGTTGGTGAAGTCCAAAGTATAGACATACTTGTTGCCCTTTTTCCAAGTGAATGAAGCGGGAACGGCAGCCCAACCGTAAGTGTCAGCACCTTCAGCAGGGAAAACGTTACTGTTATCAGCCGTCTTAGTGATTCTCAACAGTACGGAGATGTATGTACCCTTGTTGGCATTTTGCTTGTCGTTTTCAACATCCCAAGCCGTGGTAGCTCCCTGCGGGATCAGCATGGCATTGTCACTGTAGTTAACGCCATTATCCTGCTTTTGTTCCATGATGCTTTGGGCAGTACCATTCAAAGTTACCGGAATAGTATACTCCACAGTGTAAATCTGGTCGTTTGTAGCGTTGTTGCTCCACGTACCATTTACGACATTGAAGTCGGCCTCTCCGTCAACGTTTGAAATACGGATACCTTTCACTTGGTATGTGTAGACCGTATTGTCACTCTTTGCAGAGATTTGGATCTGGGAAAGGGCGTGTTCCAATTCCAATGCGACACCGGCAGTTTCGTTGGCAGCCTTGGTTCCGGTCACGCCTGTAACGTATACCATGTCGGCCTGCTTGTCCACATCGGCGTTAATCGCTACACCACCCACGTTGATGTTATCCTTGTCCGTGATGGTTTTCGTTCCCGTCCAGTTGGTAGAGAAGGCGGTGAAGCTCAATACTTCGTTTGCATCTTGCGGCCAGAATTTTGAATCGGCTGAATTAAATACACCGCCCTCCTTTACATAATCAACTTCAGTATCAAAACCGTCGTACTTGTTCTTGTTCACATTCCAAAAGGCTGTAACCTTGATGGCACTCAGATTGTCCGTTGTCACTTCGGAAGCACGTGTATTCAGTCCTGTTACGGCACGGAAACTGATGCCTTTCTGCTGTGCCATTTCCACAGTCTCGTCGTTCGAGCATGATGCCAGCGCCAATGCGGCCGCTGCGCATAAATAAATCATTTTGTTCATAATTGAAAAATTAAAAAAATGAATAATTAAAAAAATGAATAATTAAAAAAATAATTGATTGATAACCTTTTGTATAACTTTTCAGATTCATTTCAGGGGAGCGTCCTTCTTGTCGTCCGTCCAACCGTCCACCGTGACATCGAACTTTTCAGGGTCTTTCAGGTCCACGTCCTTGTCGTCGGTGCCCCACTCGCTGACCGTCACGCCGAAGCGTATCAGGCCGCCCAAGACGGGTTGCGTCTTGGCAGGGTCTTTGCTTGCATCCCAGTCCGTGCCCGGATCTACAGGGTCAACACGTCCGGCACCGTTGCTGAAGTCGAGCGTATAGGTAAACTTCTTGCCATGTTGCTGTGCCCATTGATAGTTCACCGGTATGGCAACCCACGCATAGCCTCCAACCTTGTCGGGATAAACAGTCGCTCCCAACTTCATCTGGATATTTACCAAGACCGAGAAGAATGCTCCCTCTATTGTACTGGCCTGTGGTTGAGCATCGGCAGAAAGCGGAACTTCAAAAGAGCCCCCGCCTACGATCCACTGCGACGAAGTACACGGTATCACCATGGCGTTGCCAGCCGTGCCCATGATAGATTTGGCATCCGCCGCCAAGTCTATGGGAGTGTCGTAGGTAACTTCAAGTGTCTTATGCTTTATGTTGCCATTGCCATTAGTATTCCATTGTTCATTCTTGAAGTCAAAGTCGCCATTACTTACTACATTGTTGAGACGGAATCCTTTCACCTTGTACACATAGTTGGGATTGGTATTCTTTGCATTGAGCTGAACTTGTACAAGCGCGTGCTTCATCTCCAGCGGTACGCCCACTTTTCCGTTGGCGGCTTTCGTGCCTGCCACATTGCTGACATAGGTCATGTCTTCCTGCTTGACAATATCATCGTTGATGGTGACATTTCTCATCCATTGCTCTGTAGAGCCGGTGAAATCACGGGTACCGCTCCAGTTGCCTGAAAGTACGGTGAAAGTCAATTCGCCGGTTTCCGGCCAATAATAGGGCTTGGCAGAGTTGAAGAAGCCCGTACCGTCCTTTTGGAATATGACATTGTCAAAGTGCAGATTTGTTCCTTGATAGGCCGTCACGCAGAGGGTATTCAAATTACTAACGTCAGCCACCACGCCACGGGTATTCGCACCCATCATGCTGCGGAAGCTGATGGCATTCTCCTGCGCCTGTTCCACGACCTCGTCGTTGGAGCATGAAGCCAGCATCATCGCGGCAGCCGCACATATATAAATCGATTTGTTCATATACTTGTATTTTTACTTTTCTGTTCCACTTGTTCTCTGCTTAGCTCATCGGCAGGCTGATGTGCACTTCCTCCCAGTCCTTTACGGTAGGCTGCAAGCCTCCGCCGCCAGACACAGGTTTCGGAAGCGGCAGCTTGTCGACCACGATGACGATGTGCGTCGGGTCCTGTGCCGGATCATGCAACTGGTCGGTCACGTCCGCCTCGAAATAATAGGTGCTGCCGTCCGACATCAGCGCATAGATCATCAGCTTGTGCGTGCCGGTTTCTTTCGGACAATGGCCGAAGAAGGTCAGGTTGCCCGACAACTGCGTCTTCTCCTCATTGGCGTGTACCTCGAACGGGATGGTCACTTTCTCGGTTGTCAACTCGTCGATTCCTGCCAGCCAGCCGCCCGCCATACCCGTCACGGATGCGCTGAGTGCACTCACGTGACGCAGGTTCTCCACGTTTCTGACCTCCACCGTACAAGTGTTCACCCGTGGCTTCGGGGTCAGGACGATCCGCTTCACGCCGCTCGCAGGACCGATGTCCAACCGCTCGGCATGGTCGCTCCAGAGGGCCTCGGGTTCCATCACGCTGCGCTCCTCTTCCGCGCCGCGTGCCTTCGGTGCCGTTTCCGACCTCGTGGCCAGTGTCCCACGCAGTGAACGGGTGTTCCCCGTTGTCACTTGAAATGTCTCCATACGTTCCTTGTCAACTATGCGGTGCGTCTCCTTGTCGCTGTTTACGCAAAGGGCATCGTACATACCCTCCGGAACGACGATGGTACCGCCCTCACGCTTGGTGAACTCGTAACGCATCGGCTCGGAACCGTCCTCCGGATAGAGGTAAAGGCTCATCGTGGCAGGGTGGGCGTCGGGAGCTTCCGTCCAGTCGAACACCACCTCCACGCTCGCCGAGTGCGGATGGTCGTAACACAGATCCTTGTGCTCACAGGCCGTGAGCAGGGGCAACAGCATTACCGCCAGACATCCTGCGATTGCCTTGTGCAGTTCCTTGTATATCCGTATATGTATCATTTCGTACCTCCTTTCTTGCTGTTCTCGTTGCCGCGACCCAACAACCAGACGAGCGAGATTTCCGCCTTCGTCGGGCCGAACCAGTGGCGTCTCTTCGTTTCCTTGTATACATAGCAACCGTCCTCCGGCTCATATACTTTGTACTTGCCACCGCTGTAACCGACACCGATACTGAAGTCGATATTAAGCCTCTTGGCAACGGGCAGCGAGTAGCCGTATTCCAATCCGAAACCGTAGTTAAAATCGCTCAGGTAGCCCTTGCCGCCCGTTTCGAAGTCGTAGGTCAGCCCCTGCGCGTACACGCCCACATGATGTCCTTGCAAAGGCTTCTCGGCCGCCTTACTTCCGAAGTACTTGCGCACTTCCAACTCACCGCCGTAGATGCGCCAATAGCGGTGCTTTGAATCCTTGCTCCACCATGCGTACATCCAGTCGCCGCCGACGCTCCAGCCACCACCGAGATAGACCTCCAGTCCCACGTTCGGAACAAGGGCTGCATCATAGAGCAGGTTCGTTTTGACCGCCATATAAAAAGGTCTCTTTTCCATTTCTTCGTTCGTGTTATCCTGCGGAATCGTCTCGTCCTCCTTGTTATAAAGCGTGGCGGTCGTTTCAAGCTCCTTCCCGGCGGTGTCCACCGTGTCATCGGGGTTCATCACATTGTCGACTGCCTGTTCGGGTGCCGGCTTCAATTCGGCCTGTGCCGATTCGGGTTTGGGCTTCACGCGCTCGATGCGTTCCATCTCGCACACCACGAGTGCACCGCTGCGTAAGCTATCGAAGAGGTTCTCCATCATATATTGCCACGCGCGTCCGCCGGAAAGGTTCATCAGCTGGCGTTTACGACCATCGACCACCTTGCCCTCGCGAACCACCCATTCGGGCGTGTCGCGGATGATGGCCAGCGCCTTGTCGCGCCAAGGAACGTCGGTGCGGGCGAGTTTCTCTGCCAGCTCGTCCCAGGCCTCGCCAAGAGGCTGGAGCGTGAAGATGCTGTCGGGAAGCGAGAGGTTCCCTTTCAGATAGTCGCGTAGTTCCTCGCCGCGTTTTCTGGCGAGCTCCTTATTAAACTTGTTGTTCCCCTCGGGCGAAGCCGACGACTGGATACGGATACGCCTGAGCACAGCCGCAGGGTCGGCTCCCGAAGCGCGGATGCTGTCCCCCAGCGCCGACAGGTGGCGGGCGTTGTCCATGTACGGCAGCTCCAGCCGTGCGCTCGCGGTGCGGTAGTACACCGTGGTGCGGAGGCTGTCCGACACGATTTCCGCTTGGGCGTTCCCGGCAAGCAAGGCCGCCAGCAACAGGGACGGAATGAATCTTTTTTTCATATCGTTTCTTTTTAAATTTTAGTTCTCGTTTCTCATGCGTTATCGCCCGTTTTAAACCAAGTATTCTATCTTATTGGTTTGCAGTATTTTACCCCCCCCCAGTAAGTTGGTAGAAATTCTTCAGTTGCGGCATGGTCTTCGAGCGAAACACCCGACAGCCGCGACCGAAGCTCGTCCAGTATGTCCCGGAACACTCCGCATACCCGACAGTTATCCGCTTCGCACTGGCACTGGACGTTCGGGAGTACCGTGCGGCAGCAGTCCATGCGGAAGGTTCCTTCCAGTGCGCGTACCACTTCCAGCATCGGTATTTCGGCAGGGTCGCGTGAGAGCATATATCCCGGCTTCGGCCCTCCGACACGTGAGTGCAGGATACCCGCCTGTACCAGTCGCAGCAACGCCGGTGAGAGGGCACGCACGTTGATGCGGTAACGCTCCGCTATCTCCGGTGCGTTGAGCCATACACCGTAGTGCCATCCCCATGCGAGATAGCGGCAGGCGATCAACCCGTATCGTGTGGGGTTCGTCAGCATGACCCGCCCCTTTCCTTCGTCATTTGTTTCATTTTATCGTCTCCTTATGTTTTCTTGCCTATTTGCCGTACATTTGCGAATAGTACGGCAAATACAACGGTTCACTGTATTTGGATGGGAAAAAGAAACAGGATTTGCTTTCCTGTCTATTTTTTCGCTTTTCCATACATCTTGGCGGCCCTTGGCACGTGTCCCTTTCTTAGCAAGAAAGAGACATTATGGGAAATTGATTTGTATAATTCTGTGATACAGGTTGTTGAAAATGCGTTTCACATCGCATGGAAAGAATAGAGGGTGGAAAGGCAGGAAGAAATATCGGGTGAAACAGAGAAAAAAGCGGAAGAAAATTTGCTGCAAATGTATGAAATATATACCTTTGCAGCGAAAAATATTACGGTGTTCACGTGACACGAAACGGATGTCTCTTTCTTGCTAAGAAAGGGACATTTTTTGTTTTCGGAAGTTTGGGATATATGCGGCTGTGTGTTTCTGTTTTCCAAAAGTTGCGATGCAAGAGATTCGGTTTTCCGGCGGTGTCCGGACGGGATGTCCCTTTCCTTTCTTTTATGTTTGGGCTGCCGCAGCATCCGGTCGTACATGCCACTTACGGCAAGGTCCACCTTACGGCTGCTGATGCGCGAGAGGTATATCTGCGTGGTACGTATTGAGGTGTGACCCATGCACTGACTGATAAGTTCAACCGGTTGGCAGTCTTCCAACATCAACGTCGCCCACGTGTGCCGCAGCACGTAGGTGGTGAGCGGCACGGGGAGTCCCGTTTTCCTGCCAATCTCGTGCATGGAACGGTTGATCCGCCGCAGGGCGGATTCCTCAGAGAGTTCCTCCCCGCAACACCCTTTTCTTGTCTTGTGTAGGAAAGGGAAAACGAAAGGAGAATCTTCTCGATAATACCGTTTCATGATTTCTTCCAGTTCAGGCACTACCTCCACGTCGATGGGCACGCCGGTCTTGCTGCGCAGGTAACGGATGTGCCGGTCCGTCACCATACGGTGGGTCAGGTTGTACACATCCTTAAATACCATTCCACGGGCGTAAAGGATGAACAGCAATACGTCCAATGCCTCACGCCGGTTCTCCGGCAGTGTCTGCCGCAAGGCCGGAGAGAGCAGACGCTGAACCTCTTCTTTCCGGAGCGCACGTTTGGCGGGGAAGCTGCTCCCGCCATGATGTCCGCCGAAAGGTTTCCCGTCCGTTTTATTGTCTGAAAGTGCAAGTGAATGACTGTACAACGCACGGAACGTGCGAAGGTAAAAGTCCACGGTCTGAGGTTTGTCGGCGTGGCGGCTTTCCAGCCATGTGGTGAATCTGTCCGTCCAACCTCTTGTGATGTCTTCTACCGTCAGATGTTCCCATCCATCCCCCACAAATTCCTTTACCTTATTTATACTACTGTGGTAGTTCTCCAACGTTTGCACGCTACGTTGTCCTTTCAATGCTTCCAGTGTCCGATCCAACAATGGAGAAAGTAACGTTTTCTTTTTCCTGTCCATCATTATTCCTTGTTTTTAGTTTACTACATTATAATGGTAAAGAAGGAAAAGGATTTTGGATAATTGGGATATTTAACATTTAACAGCACTGATGTGGCGATAGCCGCATTCCATAGTTTTACGGTCATGATGCAACTGGGAGGTGGCAAGTCATTTAAAGGAAATTAACGGTTTCCTATCAGGAAAGTAAAATCACGATCCTGATTGCAAGAATATAGGCTGATATTTAGCCATTAATTTCCATTCATCTTTGATGATTTTGTTAAGGATGGATTTTATACTCCATCAATAGAATTCTTTTCTATTGCAAAGATACCGTAACAGAACACCATGAAAATTTGCTGAATTACTGAATCGCAGAACATCAAGTTTACTTGAATGTTGTGCTTATGTGCATCCTAATTTCTACAGTACCAGTACCACCAAACAATGAGCGGCATCAAACGAAATACAAAAGGGAAAACATCAGTGCGATTGCATTTTCAGAAGAACGACCAAGATAGAATTGCGCAAACACTAATTTCAACCTGTTTACAACCCAATAGTACGGCACAGGAAAAGCCTTTTTCTGACCACATATAAAACGTTGGTGCAAGGTGCACGTATATCTATATAGATACGTGCACCTTGCACCAAATGTCAACAGATTATTTATCAGTTATTTTGCAAGACGAAAAATCGGAGCAAAATCACCACTTTTTTGCACCGATTCAAAAATCCCGTTCCAATCTCCTGTTTTTTATCAGTCAAGAGCCTAAAAAAGCCCTATACATTTCCACTTTTCAGTCTGATTTTCTATCTTTGTCCCGTTATCAGTGCAGAGCAAGGCAATGCAGCGAAACGTGCACTGCTACTAAATAGCTACCTGTTACTGAATTTTATTCTCTTTCAGTCTTGAATCTCAAATAATTAAATTATTTCCTCAGTTTTTGTGGCAAAATACTGCCTTGCGGAATTTATTTCCCTCATTCTCGATACGGAATCCTTTCTCCTGCCGTCATAATTTACACCAAGGGCGTGTAAGAATCCGCCCCGATGCAACGCATTAAGGGCGCGAGGGGACAGTAGTTCGCCTGTCGCAAATACCTGAGCCCATATCCCGCCAATCACGCAGCAGCGTACAGTTAGACACACCGTCATATTCCGATTCGCTGTTTGAGCCTGCATTAATTAATAGGATATACAGAAACTTCGCCCCTCTCCCGCACACGTTAAGACCTCCTCACGCGCCTTTCCCTTTACTTTTGCCAAGTACAACTAAAACTTCAGTATCATGGCAAGCGTAAAATTGATTTTGAACCGCCATCGTGCTCTCAAGAGCGGGGCCTACCCGCTGGTTTTCCAACTCATCGAGTTCGGCGTGATGATCATCGCCTTCAAGTCGGCGTTGAAATCCGTCCTCGCCAATCCGTGGGCGGCGATCGCCATCGGTGCTGCGATGGTCGCGGCGGCAGCCGTGATGACGGCGCTCATCAACAAGAATGCGGAGAAGAGCGAGCCGGCGCTGGCCAAAGGCGGTCTGGCATACGGCCCCACTTATGCAATGGTCGGCGACAATCCCAATGCTGGCACGGATCCCGAAGTCATCGCGCCGCTGTCGAAGTTGCAGGCGATGCTCCCGACGGGCGGCAGCGCGCAGAACCTGCGAATAACCCTCGGCGGTCAATTGACTGCCAAGGGTCGGGATCTGGTGTATGTTCTCGGAAAAGAGAACTTCAAGTCGGAGGTGTTGGGTGGGTAATTTTCTTATCACTTTATCTCGGTAACATCATCGAGCGACCTGATACGGCCGTTGACACGCCATCGGATTAGTGTTCCTTTTTTGAATGGACAGAGACAGGTTTTTCGAAATCGCACGAACGTAGTTCGAGCCACTCCGTATTGGCGGCATATTTCCGCGATAGGACGTCCGCAGTTCATCATTACGGCGATTTCGCGTCGATTGTCGAACAAGAGTCGGAGTTTGGTATATGTGCCTTTCTTTCGGCCCAGCGGTATTCCCTGCTCGCGTCTGAGGGCCAGCGCCTCTTTCGTGCGCAGGGAGATGAGGTTTCGTTCGAGTTCGGCGACGAGTCCGAATGCGAAGCAGAGCACTTTGCTGTTGATGGTATCGTCGAAGGCATAATGATCCTTGGTGCTGTAGAGATGCACCTGTCGTTCGAGCAGTTCGCCGACGATGGCCATGATGTCCGTGAGCGTGCGGCTCAGACGCGACAGCTCGGTTACGATGAGCGTATCGCCCTTGTGCATGCGGCGCACGAGCGCCCCTAATTTGCGGTCGCGTCCTTTCTTGCGGCCGCTGACGGTTTCGGTGACCCACCGATCCACCGTCAGATTTCTGCTTCGAGAGAATTTGGAGATTTCGTTCTGTTGGTTGGCGAGCGTCTGCTTGCCGGTACTGACCCGTAAATAAGCTATGACCATTTTTCGAGAATTTGATGGGCATATTATAACTCAAAAAACTCCCGAACAAAAAACGGGCGGATGCCGCCCGTGGGACCGACAAAAAAACGTTCGATTCTGGGTACAAAAATAGCAAAAGAACTCAAAAAAATGCGAATTCGGATGTAAAAATGTATCAATTAGGTATTTATACTACTGCAACCGGTTTTGTAATCTCTTGAAAATCACAAAGAACAATATACGTTATAAATCGAACGCTTAAAAGTCGTTCACAAGTCTTGGGTGTTTGATTTACAATTATTTGCATAAGTATAGACGAAAAAGGAGACGATACCGTATGAAGAGAGCCTTACTGACCTTTTTATTTTTCCTGCCGCTGTGGTGTGTGGCGCAGGGCCGGTCTGCTGCCGAATACCCGCTGGGGGATACGCTTCGCTACGACCCCGTGCCCTACGAAGTGGATTTGAAAACGAACCTTCTGATGGACGCCACTGCCACGATCAACCTGGGCGTGGAGTTCCCGCTGGGCCGCCGGTGGTCGATGGACGTGTCCGGCAACTACAACGGGTGGACGCTGAGCGATAACCGCAAATGGAAACATTGGATGGTTCAGCCGGAGTTCCGCTTCTGGACCAAGACCCGCCAGCGGGGCCACTTCATAGGTATCCACCTCTTGGGCGGGGAGTACAACCTGAACCGGATGCACCTGCCTTTCAAGATGTATCCCTCGACGGCCGACCGTCGGCACGAGGGCTGGGGCGTCGGCGCGGGCTTCACGTACGGTTACCGGTGGAACTTCTCCGAGCGGTGGGGCATGGAGGGCCAGCTTGGTCTTGGATGGATCTATACCGAATATGATAAATTCTGCCCCAAAAATTGCGGGGTCCGCGTAAGCTCCGGTTCGAAGCATTGGTTCGGCCCGACGAAGATCGCCCTGAACCTCATTTACCGTTTCGGGAAGAAGAACCGCATGGCCGAGGCCGCCCGCCTCGCTGCGCTCAACGCTCCGAAGCCCATCATCGAGGAGCGCATCGTGCGCGACACGGTTATCATTCGTGATACCGTCGTTATCCATGCTTCTGAGCCAGCCCGAATGTTCCGCAACGAAACTTACATCCTGCATTTGCAGTACGAGGCTGGCAGCGCCAAAATCGTGCGTACACTGGCCGACAATGGGGAGCGCCTGGCCGCTTTCAAAGAGTTCATTGACCGGATACAGGGAGATTCGACAGTCGTCATCCAGCGTATTTCTTTGACGGGTTACTGTTCGATCGAAGGTACGGCCCAATACAACGACCGGCTGTCGAGCACCCGTGCACACAGTCTTCAGGAATACCTGCTGGACTTCTATCCGTGGATGAAGGACATCATGCACACGGACGGCCGCGGAGAGGATTGGAGCGGTTTGCTGCGTCTGGTCGAACAGAGCGACAATACGGCGTGGAAGAACGCCATCGAGCGCATCATCCTCAATACGGGCGTTTACGAAGGCCGCGAACGCAAACTGATGGATCTCTATGGCGGAGAGCCTTACCGGTGGATGTTCCGGGAGTTCTTCCCCGAACTGCGGCGCATCGAGTGCAAGGTGGAATACGCGGTCAAGACGGAGTGACGGGCCCCGTGCGGGCGACGGACGAACAATCCTGACGACAAGATACATTAATAACCATTTTTCACTAATTTTTAATTAATTTTTATGAAAACCAAATCGATTATCGCTGGCATGCTTTCGACGATGCTGCTGGCTGTAGGTTGCAACAAGGAAGACGGTGGCAACCGTGTTACCCCGGAAGCCGGAGTCAAGACGTACGCTTCGTTCTCGGTGTCTCTTCTGAATCAGAGTACGCGCGCCACTTCCAACGATCCCAACGCCGTAACAGAAGAGACAAAAATCCACGACCTCTACATCTACATCTTCAACGGCGGGGTCTTGGAGACTAAGGGCCAGATTATTCTGAATGCAGACAATAAAGGCACTT
>OGQY01000562.1_pt1 | contig 29560 bp, 31 predicted proteins | sample 1553361 | NCBI WGS metagenome assembly OGQY01 (sample SAMEA2579963, study PRJEB22360) | human gut metagenome | reverse complement strand
GCACAATGTCCGGCGTCATAGGCGGCCGGGGTCTCCGCCACACGCTGGCTGGCGGCATCGTCATCGGCGCTGTCTGCCGTTCCGGCTGCATCCTGCTGGGCCTGCAGGGCTTCGTTCAGGGCAGTCTGGGCCTGGTTCAGCTTGTCCTGAGCATCCACAAGGGCCTGGGCGCGTTGCTGTTCCAGCTCAGCAGCCTCGGCGGCTTCGTCCGGCACGGCGCTGTCCAGCAGGGCCGGTTTTTCCGGCAATGCCTGCTCGTTACCGTCCCCGTCCAGCAGGCGCAGAGCCTGGCCATAGTAGCCGCCCCAGATGGCAAGAAAGCTCTTGCCGGGGTTCACATCCAGCGTTTTACCACTGGCATCGGTCAGCTGCAGCGGCGCTGTGGCATCGCCCTTGGTCCACTGGATGGTCTCCCATCCGCCTTTTGTCAGGTAGATGCCGGTGCCTCCGGTCAGGTCATACTGGCGGGTCACGCCGTCATCCTTTACGCCGGAGGAAGCATACAGCACAAACACATTGGTGAACGCTGCCTGCTCGTTATTGCCCGCATCCATCATGGGGCTGCCATCGGCATTGTTTTTCAGGTACAGGCCCACTTCCGGCGAATAAACCAGTTCTTCGGTATCCTTGTTGGAAAAGGTGATATACAGGCTTTTGGCATTCTGCTGCTCCGGATCCTTGCGCTGGACAAAGTGGAACAGCGGCATGTTGGCACCGGCGGTATCAGTGTTATAGGTTGCCAGGCCGGTGTTGATCAGATCTTTGGTGGTGTACCAGCAGTTTTCCTCCCGGTAGCCGCTGTTGGCGCGGTCCTCGTCAAAGGCAAAACCTGCGGTGCCCGCATGGTAGCCGTCCAGATCCTGGTATTGCAGTACGTTCAGCAGGTTGGAAGCATACACGCTTTTGTTAATGTGTACCGGAACGGCATTCAGCGGCAGCACCAGCTGCAGCGGCAGATCCCGCCCTGGGGCCACTGGGCCGGCTTTTTCCACGCTGTCCACACTGGCAAACACCGCGGTCAACCCGGCAGTCTTGCCCTCGGTCACGCCCTCAATCAGCACATCCGCAGCGGCAATGCCCCACTGGGGGGTGCTGCCATCCCCGGTGCGGATGCTGACCGCCACCGGGCGCTGGTTGGTATAATCGCCCTGCTCCCCGGTCAGGGGGTTCGCTTCGGGTTCCGGCGTTGGGGTGGGTGCTTCTGTCGGCTCTGCTGTGGGCTGCGCTGTGGCCGCTGCGGTGCCTTCCGCCGGGGCGCAGCCTGCCAGCAGCACAGCCAGCGCCAGGGCTGCGGCACACAGGGGGTATTTTTTCTTGTTTAAACGCTCAGTCATACAGACTCCTGTTATAAAAAAGTACCCGCCCTGCGGGCGGGCACTTTAGACTGTCGAAAAAAATTCTAAAAGCCATTCCAAGCGGCAGACATGCGCCGACGCTTGGAATACCTTGCGAGCAAAAAAGTCATGAGGACATGCTTTTTTGCGATGGAGTGGTTTCAAAGGAGAGGTACAGGAGCGTGGCGCTCCGGCGTCACGCTCAATCTGCCCAGGGGATATCCTCACCGCTGTCATCGCTGGCGGTGTCATCTGCGCTGCTCTGGTCGGCGGTATCCTGCTGCGGGGTGTTGTCCTGCTGGGGAGCAGACTCCGCGCTCTGGCTGTCATTGCTGGTATTGGTGGTGGTGCTGCTCTGGGTGGTGCTCTGGGTATTGCTTTCGGTGTTGCCCACAGCCTGGTTGTTGCGCGCTGCGCTGACCAGGTCGGTGGTGGAAGCCCCCAGGCTTTCACCCGCCTTGGCGTCGGCATCAATGGAAGTGTTGGAAGCGCTTACCGTTGCGGCATCCAGGTCAAAGTCGGCCAGGTTGCCCACCTTCAGGTTGATGGCTTCGTCCACATCCACAATGGTCACATAGCTCTTGCCAATATTGATCTCGCAGGGGGTATCGCTGCACTGGCCGTTTTCATTCAGATAGTACAGGCGCAGGGCTTCCAGCGGGGTACCCTTCTGCCAGTAGATCTTTTCGCACTTGCCGCCATAGAAGTAATAGCCGATGCCGCCCCAGCTGTATTCTACATACTGCAGGTCCGTGGTTTCGTGGCCGGGGTAGGTGTGAATATCGGTGAACAGAACGATCACATTGGGGAATTGCAGCTGATAATCGTTGTACTCTTCGTCAATGGTATCACGCCAGTTGCCGGAGAAGTTCTGCTGCATCAGGTAGACGTTGTTGGTGTTATCGTACAGGAAACGGGTCTTGTAGGACTGGCTGTGGCTGATCTCCACATATTCGCCGTCCTTCACCACCGGACCGTCCTTGGTGGTCAGCTGGGAATCCTGGGACTGAGTCAGGTCGCGCACCGGGTTATCCTGGCGGTAATCCACAAAGTTAAAGAAAGTGGAATTGTAGGTGCGGTTCATATCCACATTGTTGTTGGTGATATACTTTTCAATGTTTTCGCCGCTGGTGTACATCGTGTGTTCCAGTGCCAGGCCGTTGCCATAGCTCAGGCCGCGCCAGTTCACACGGTTGTAATCACGGTAGCCGGAAGCACCATCGTTGTTGTTCAGCAGGCCGTAATCATAATCCAGGGCGTACTGCTGCATGACAACAGACTGGCCTTCGTGGATATACAGGGCCTGCCAGGGCAGGATCAGCTGGAAGAACTGGTCACGGCCGGAACGGATGGGGCCAATCTCATCAATATCGTGGTAATCATTGAACACCGGCATAAAGCGGGTGATGCCGCCTTCCACCTTGATTTCAAACAGCATCTGCGCCTTGGAAAGGCCACGCTGCGGGCGGGCATCCACAAGGTTGTTCACCATAAGGGCGGTAATGCGCTGGCCCTCGGGATAATTTTCGCCTTTAGCCTCGCCGGTCAGCACGTTGGCTTCATACGGGGGCAGGGTCGGGGTGGGTTCCGGGGTAGCCTCGGCCTCGCTGCTGGCGGCGTTGGATTCCGGCGTAATGGGCGAGATTTGATCATCGGTTTTGCCGCAGGCAACCAGGATCGCACAAGCTGCCATAACGGCCAGAGTGCAAAGGATATTACGTTTCATCGGCTGGGTCCTCTTTTCTGCTCATACAGCTGGATGGATAAAATCCTGCCCGGCCCAAAGCTCCGGGCAACGTATAGATTTATTGTACTTGTTTTGTAATGATTTGTAAAGATTAAAACCAGATTTTACATGTCACCGCGGCATACCGCCCACACCCCACCCGCATTTTTTTGTTGCTCTTGGCCGCCAACACTGATATAATAAATAAGTATATTTCAAGCGCAGTGCTTGTTAAAACAAAGGAGATTCTACCACCATGGGACTGTTTTTCTCTTCTGACCGCTTTACCCGTCCCGGACCGGGCGTGCGCCCGGACGCCCCGCGCAAAAAGGGTGTTGCCCGCCTGGCCGAAATTATGGGCCGCGATATGTGGAACTTTTTCCGCGCCGGTTTCCTGGCTTTCCTGGGCTGCCTGCCTTTTATTATCGGTATGTTTTTTGCCGTTGAAACGCACGCGCTGCTGTTCATGCTGCTGGCTGGTATCATCGGCGGCCTGATTGCAGGCCCGGAGCTGAGCGCCATGGCTGATACCGTGCTGCGCAGCCTGCGCGATGAACCTGGCTACTGGTGGGAAACCTACCGCCGCGTGTGGAAGCGCAACGCCAGGGAAAGCCTGGTTCCCGGCATGCTGACCGGTCTGGTGCTTTCGATGCAGATCTTTACCCTGTTCCACATGTCGGTCATCAGCGCCGATATTGTTACCTGGGTGCTGCTGATCCTAAGCTTTGTGGTAACGCTGGGCTTGGAAAGTTACATCTGGCCGCAGATTGCCCTGCTGGATCTGCCGCTGTACGGCATTTTGAAAAACAGCCTGCTGCTGTTCTTGGGCTACTTGCCCCGCAGCCTGGGTGCCATCGCCATCAAAGCCGTGTATTGGGGCGCCATTTTGCTGTTCTTCCCGCTGACGACGATCATTCTGCCGTTCACCAACTTCTGGCTGCCGATGCTTCCTGCCCTGCTGTGCATCTACCAGCCGCTGAACAAGTGCTTTACCATTGAAAGCACCATCAACAAGATGCGCGAAGACGAACTGAACGCCGCCCTCGCCAAAGATAACGAGCCCCTGCCCGAAGACCCCACCGAGAAAGCCGAAGAATCCACCGAAGCTTCCTCCGACGACTCTTCCTCCGACGTCCAGTAATCCATTTACTAAACGATATAAAAAAGCGCACAGTGCCCGATCTATCGGCGCTGTGCGCTTTTTCCTTTCATTGCTAATTTCTAATTATTTAATGTAGTTTACCCCCATGATCGCCACCCCCAGCACAACCAGCACAACGCCGGTGGCGCGGTTCAGGGTGGCGGGGCTGGCCTTGTTGGCGAAGCGTGCGGCAATGCGCGCCCACAACAGCGTGGACCCCACACAGAACACCAGGCACCACAGGTCCGGCATACCGCCGATGGCAAAGTGGCTGACGGCACCGGTAAAGGCTGTAAAGGTCATAATGAATACGCTGGTACCCACAGCGGTTTTCAGCTCATACCCCAGCACACTGGTCAGGATCAACAGCATCATCATGCCGCCGCCTGCACCGATAAACCCGCAGATAAAGCCGATCATCACACCACAGATCACCGACTGTACAAACCGCTTTTTGGGGTCTACCGCTTCCATTGCGTTCTTGGTGGTCATAACCGGCTTTACAATAAACTTAACGCCGAGCAGGAATGTCATAAATACCGAGAAACTGCCCATCGTGCTGTTGGGCACCTGGCTGGCGATCCAGCTGCCCACCATGGTAAAGCACAAAACCGATACCATCATCACAACGCCGTTGCGGATGTCCAGATTTTTGTTTTTGCCATAGGTATAAGCGCTGACCGCGCTGGCCAACACATCGCTGGCCAGCGCAATGCCCACAGCCTCGTAAGCGGGCATATCCAAAAAGGTAATGAGCATCGGGCTGATGACCGCCGCCGCGCTCATGCCGGCAAAGCCGGTGCCAAGGCCCGCGCCGATGCCGGCAATAAAGCACACGATAAATTTAATCAACATTGTCATTGTTTTTATCCTCCAGATACTTTTCCACGTTTTTGCGGATGCGCTCCATGCTGCGCTGCATATGCTCCAGCTCTTCGGGGGTAAATCCATCCAACAGCGCCGCGCCAAACTGTTCCTGTGCGCTGCGCCCGGCCGCTATCATCGGCTGCGCGGGGTCACACAGGCGCAGGTGGGCGGTTTTGCGATTTTCCAACTGGTATTCCCGCCGCAGGCAGCCGCGGGCTTCCAGATTTTTGATTGCCGCCGACACCTGAGATTTTGCTAGAAAACGAACCTCCACAATATCGGTTGCCGTATCATAGCGGGTGTTGTTCGCTAAAAACAGCAAAATATCCAGCTCAATGCGCGTTAAGTCATATTTAGCGCACACCGGGCTGACAAATTCAGAATATAACGTTTTTACCGCGTTCTGTTGCTCCAGCGGGTTGACCAGCTGCATTTCGCATTCTCCTTTCTGTATTTTGTTCATTTTTGAACTATTTTATCACAGCTTTCTCTTTTGTCAAGAGGGGCACCAGCTGCCAGGTTTTTACACTTGTCACTTTAGCCGCTATTTTTGTTCATTGCTCGCTTCTCTGTTTTTTCGTTATGGTCATGGGCTTTACTTTCCCTGTCAACGCCCTCTGCCTGAAAGCGCACAGCTTTTGGCCCACTGTTCTTTTGCACGCCAGCCACAATGTATTTGTGCGCTCCATCTTTCATGCCGCTGCTGTGAACGGCCCTTATGCACAATACTATCAATTATTTTTACTTTTTGTCTTACCTATTAAAATAAGAATGTCATAAATGATTAACCCATGATGGAATCTTTCCTTCACGGTGGAAAAAAACTGCCTGTCATTTTTATGTCCATAAGTAGCTTTCATGTGTATTCAGATTGCTGAAAATGCGTAATACATTAGTAAAACGTCACAAAAATCGAATGCTAATTTTGTAGAGGGTTACGCGCTTAACCTTTGTAAATTTCACATTTATCATGTACCATATAATCATAATGCCACAGAAGAAGGAATGGAAATGACACAGAACAGGATTAGAATCGTAGATGTTGCAGATTTATGAAGTTTTTGCAAGGAAAGAACATTCGGATTCCAGAGGATATCCAGATTATCGGCTTTGATGACAGCATGGCAAGTAAGGAAAGCAATCCTTCCCTCACAACGATTCATCAGGAAGCAAACTTAAGGGCGAAAACGGCAATTGAATGTCTGGAGGCAATGCGCGATGGAACAGAATATAAGCCACAAATCGTGTTGCCGGTTGATTTAATAAAAAGGGAAAGTACGAGGAAATTATAATGTCAAAGTTTTTGAAATCGTTGTGTAAAATAGCAATTCCTGTCACATTGCAAAGTATGCTGCAGTCATCATTTTCAATTGTTGACCAGATCATGATCGGGCAGTTAGGTGAAACAAATATATCGGCAGTTGGATTATGCGGTAATTTTTCACTGATTTTTTCAGTGATGATTGGTGCAGTAAGCACGGTTGCCGGGATATTAATTGCTCAGTTTATTGGTGCGGAAGAAAGCAAAGAGGCATGGTGCAGTTTTGATGTGAGCCTCATCTGCGGAATTATAATGTCAGTATTGTTCCTGCTTGCAGCTGGAGTTTTTCCGTCGCAGATTCTTGGACTGTATACGAAAGATATGAGTATTGTAAATACTGGTACGGTTTATTTTAGAATCGTAGCGCTTTCTTATATTCCAATGGCTGTCAGCAATATTTTATCCTCATGGCTGCGCTGTAAGGAATATGCCACGATACCATTTCTGGCAAGCTTTGGAGCAGTTATTGTAAACACAGGACTGAACTATCTGCTGATATTTGGAAAATTTGGATTTCCCTGTATGGAAATAAAGGGAGCTGCGATTGCCACACTTATTTCGCAGTTGTTTAATCTTGTATTTATTGTTATCGGATTTGTCTTATGTATCAAAAAAGATGGAGATAAACCGGTATTGTCTCTACATTTTAAAAAAATCACAATCAGGGATTATCTGATAATGATTATGCCGATTCTGATCAGTAAGTTTTTATGGAGTCTCGGGCAAAATGTAGAGTCTGCTGTTTATGGACATCTTGGCACATCAAACCTTGCAGCCTATACGCTTACCAGTCCGATACAAGGGCTTATCGTAGGGGCACTTAGTGGATTGTCTGCGGCTGCCGGTGTGATGATCGGCAAAAGGCTTGGTAGGAAAGAATATAATGAGGCTTACGCAGAATCAAAGAAGATTATGTATGCAGGCTTATTGGGTGGAGTAACAGTATCAGCTTTGCTCATTCTTTTGGCTGGAGCATATACCGGATTATATCGTGTTGATGACAGCGTAAAAGAGCTTGGAAAGACGCTGCTCATCGTATTTGCCCTGTATGCTCCGGTCAAGGTGGAAAATATGATCCTTGGCGGAGGCATTATAAGAAGTGGCGGCAACACAAAAACCATTATGATTATTGATATTATTGGCACATGGTGTATCGGAATTCCACTGTGTCTGCTTGCAGCATATGTATTCAAGTGGGGAATTGTTGGTGTGTATACATTGCTTACCACGGAGGAATTGTTCAGGCTTGCTGTATCGTTAATTATCTTTAAAAGGCGTAACTGGATCGTTAGTTTATGCTGATTTACTTCTTGCAGGACTTTTACGACGAGATTGCCGACCAAATTTTCAAACTCCGGGAACAGCGAGAAAAATGTACGGTCAATACTGCTGCCAGAGACGCACAGATTGCCCGCATCAACGAGCTGCAGGACTTTCATCAAACAGCCCCCTGCTCGCTTAGAGGCCTTCGGCGAGGCCCTGGTGAAACGATGGCTTGAGCGGATCATTGTCTGGGAGGACCACTTCACTGTGGAACTTAAGTCCGGGCTGAACATGGATATTGAAGGATAATCCCATAGATGCACGAAACCCTCTCGACCATGATGGCCGGGAGGGTTGTTTGTTATTTCAGTCTAAAAGTCTTGTGCGACGTCATTGCTTGAGCAAAATCGTCAAAATTCACATTCTGCAATGCAAATCCTGCCTGGTTTGCAAAATTCACAATCGCAATTATAGCAATTTTCAATAATACAGCAGAGAGTACTTTAGTTTGTTTTTAAGTCACCAGTCTCTTCAAGAACTTCGTAGTTATTGCTAGCATCTATATTTGAGAGCAACTGCCTAAACTTCATTAGCATATAGATACCAACCATACTCGGTTTTTCCTGATAAATACGCTTTCATACACTCCAGGTATGCCTCTGCCGGCACACCCCATTTACTATGAAACCACTCAGCTGCAATAGCTACTAATTCCGGCCGTTCTCTTAATGTTATAATTCTATAATTGTTCATATTGTTAATATCCTCCAATAATATGAAAGGCAGGCTAAAATAGCCCACCTTATCTCTAATTCTTAATCAAATTCAGCACTATTATATCTTAAAAATCCCACTTGCACTTTTCTTCACAACTTGCCAGATTTTCTCTTTCCTTCGCGAACGATTCTTTGAATACTTTTCTCCGAAAGTGAAAACTGCATGGCAAGACTGGCAATAGAACTACCACCTTGATATTTCTGGCTAATCTCGTGATTTCGCTGTATCAGATATTGTCTTGTATCAGTATGACTTCCCCACTCCTTTTTAGATGTGCTGGGAATATATATTGCTTTTCCATTTACATATTGCTGAATAGTTTCTATTAATTCTTTTGGCAGAACCTCTTCTGCTCTAATATAGCTCATAGTATCCTCCTAAATATAATTTCTTAGGATTCATCTGAGCTTAACTATTCTTTTTATTTTAAGCTCAGACTACTGAGCAAAAACATATCTTTTTTTCATAAATAAAATGCCCCTTCCCTTTATTAAAAAGACTTCCCCAAGCAATTAACATCACCATTATTTAGTCCGCATTTTTTATAAAACTCTAGATTATCATTTATAGAAATAAGTTCTATTGTATGAATATCCTTTACTTTAAGTTGCTCTTCTAAGGCACTAAGCAGCTTACGCCCTACTCCTTTTCTCTTCCACTTTGGAGCAACAAAAATTTCTGAAACAAAGAACAAATCATAGTCTGCATAAGGATCCACAAATCCCAAAAGACCACCTATAATTTCACCGTCTTCTACTGCAGCTAAACCCAGGGCTTCAAATCCACACAAAATGGACTGCACTCTTCTTACTGCCTTTTCCTGAACCCAAGCCTCATTCCAAGGCTCCTCTGAATATGCCTGTCCCATTACTCCGGCAAGCTCCTCGATATCATTATGATTAACTACTCTTATCTCCATTTATTTATCCTCCTGGCCTCGTATTACATAAAAGCGATACAATTCTTCTTTTTCATCATCAATATCTTTGTACATTTTCTTTTCTATTAAGTTGAAACCAGATTTCTCTGCTACTTTCCATGATGGTGTATTCGCATCGAGAATAGTTGCTATTATTTCAGACTCACTATATTGTTTAAAGAAAAACTGAACATATGCATTTATCGCCTCTGTCATATATCCTTTTTCCCTAAAAGGTGTTCCTATAAAATAACAAATACCAACCTTATCCACATCTTCATAATATGTAGAACCAACAGAGCCTATGACCTCTTCTGTTTCTTTTAGTATAACAGTGCAAGGTATATAATTTTCTCTTGGATTATCATTATTTGTTAATTTTAAAGCCTCTTCAATCCAATCATTGATTCACTCTGAACAATTAGCATCAAACCCAACTTGACTAAGACTCCCATCTTGAGACATACCAGAAAAGATAATCTCGTCTCCGCGCTGTATGGATCGAATAATCAATCTATTAGTTTCTAGCCACATTTAAATCACCTCTTCTGATTAAGTATAAGTTCCATCCTAATATATGAAAACCTCAATTTTAATTATAAATAACCTTGCTCCAGTATGTTTATATCATCTGAAATTCTTTCAAAGCCTCCATAATAGCCTCTTCCTTCTCCTTCGGGCACTGTGGCTGTCTTGAATCCTCCGACTTCGGCAGATTAAAATTCTCTGCCAGTTCCAATCCGCACTTTCTCTTTACCTGCGCAATATAGAGATTCGATACCTTCATTCCACCATTATGCTCTGCCACATACTTCTTTATCTTTTCATAGGTTGCCTTTGTCTCTGCTGAAGTACCTTCCAATTCAGCAACATCAATATCCACATCAATATAATCATCCGGCTTCTGACGGAGTTGGGAAAGAAGAACAACCGTCTTAATATGTGTATCATTGTCCAAACTCAAGCTCATATCTTCCGCAATGATTGGGAGCTTGAACTTGATGGACTTGAGCCACTGGCCGTTAGGCTGCCGCTCCTCATAGATCTGGACTTCGGATAGCAGCGATTCCATGAGCTGCCGCTTTTCCTGATCGTCCATGACGGAATAGAGCTTATCAAAGAAAATCAGCACCTTGTAGATGTTGTCGCCCGTCAGCTTTTCCGCCTCAATCGCCATCTTCTTGGCTCTGGCGGCAACGAGCTGGTTTTCTGTATCCTCGATCTTATCATACATCTTGTAAAGCCGGTCATCAAGGTCTGCTTTGCGTTTGATGTAGTGTTTATCGTCCGGGTCGAGAGAATCAATTTCATCCATCAGCCGCACTTTTACGGAATAACTCTGGCGAAGCTGCTTTTCATGCGCCGCGATCTCCTGCTCAATGGCAGAGGTATCCACCTTCATGCTGATTTTTTCCTGCATCATGGCGGAGAACTTCGGATTGCTTACCAGCTTTACGATAACCTCAGCAACGGCGCTGTCCAGCAGTTCTTCATTGATCTGTTTCTTGAAGTCGCATTTATGACCGCGCGTCATCGCACGGTGCTTACAGCCATAGTAATAAAAATCCTTGTATTTTGAGCCGTCCGCCTTATGCTTGATGCTTTTGTTTCCGTACATTCCCACGCCGCAGACCGGGCATTTCACAATACCGGACAGCAGATGAATTTTGGTGCCCTTGCCCCTGTTGACGTGTTCGTATTTCTCCGCTTGTGCCAGCAGCTTGACCTGCGCCTCGTGCCATAGTTCTTCGGAAACGATTCCCTCATGCAGACCATCTACCAGCAGATAATCGTCCTGCTCCACCAGCCGGTAATCATTTCGGGTGCCATGCACCTTTTCCGTCCGACGTCTGCCATAGGCAATTTTCCCGCAGTATACCGGATTTTTTAGAATCCTGCGGATCAACGCAGAATCAAACAGGGGATTTTTCCCGTTTTGCCTTTGGATTTTGTGAATCCCGTGGGTCACAAGATATTTTGCAAGGCCGTTTGCACCGGTATCTGTATGCACATACTGGTCAAAAATCACGCGGATTGCCGCAGCTTCTTCCTCATTGATGAAAAGCTGTCCCTTTTCCAGCTTGTAGCCATAAGGAGCAAAGCCGCCATTCCATTTTCCTTCACGGGCTTTTTGGATTCTTCCCTCCATGGTCTGCACACGGATATTTTCACGCTCAATTTCAGCCACAGCAGAGAGAACGGAAATCATCAGCTTTCCCGCATCCTTGGAGGAATCAATCCCGTCCTCCACGCAAATCAGATTGACACCGAAATCCTGCATGACCTGTAAAGTAGAAAGAACATCTGCCGCATTTCTGCCGAAACGGGAGAGTTTGAACACCAACACATAGGACACGCCGTCTTTACCGGACTTGATATCCTCCATCATGCGGTTAAATTCTACACGCCCTTCAATGGACTTGCCGGATTTACCGGCATCCTCGTATTCGCCCACAATCTCATAGTCATTGAACTCGGCATAGGTTTTCATTCTGGATTTCTGTGCATCCAGAGAATATCCGTCAATCTGCATGGCAGTGGACACGCGAGTATAGATATAGACTTTTACCTTTTCTTTTTTCATCATATCTTCTCCGCCTCAGCCTACTTTTTATCTGTTTTCTGCTCCAACAGCTTGATGGAATCCAGATAATCGCGCTCCACTTCGCTGAGGGTGCGGGCTTTGTATTTTCTGTACTCGCCGGTTGCCTTGTCAATAGCCTGTTTATGGCTGACGCTTCCATTGCCAATCAGAAGTTGCTCTCCACTCATGGTCAGAATCCGATCAAGATGCTCTGACCAGTCCTGCATGGTCATTGCCTGTTCCCGCTCCGCCTGTCGTTCCGCAAAATCCAGATATCCGGACACAAGCTGCCCCATAGCACGAAGCTCTTTCTCGTTCAGATAGTTCTTGGCAACTACCGCCTCTTTCAGCGTGGGCTGACTGCCCGAAAAAGTAGTCAGACCCATGAATTCCTTCTCTGCGTCGGCACGTGTGTAGATGACCTCCGCCGCTGTTTGCCCATGAATGGCATAATGAATTTTATTTTGGACTTTCTTGAAAAACTGAATGGAGATTTCCGCCTTGGGATCATAGTCAATACTGGTCGCGTAGATTTCAAGCACCTGACGGTAAAACACCTTCTCGGAAGCGCGGATATCGCGGATACGCTCCAGCAGCTCCTTGAAATATCCGCCGCCGCCCAAATTTTTCAGGCGCTCATCATCCAGAGCAAAGCCTTTTCGCATATACTCCTTCAAAATCCCCGTTGCCCAAATACGAAACTGCACGCCGCGCTGAGATTTCACACGGTAGCCGACAGAAATGATGACATCAAGATTATAGTAATCCACCTGATAAGTCTTACCGTCAGCGGCAGTTGTTGCAAAATTTGCAACAACTGCTTCTCGCTTCAATTCGCCCTCAGCGAAAATGTTCTTGATATGTCTGGAAATGGTAGACTTGTCTCTCTGAAACAACTCTGCCATCTGGTCAATGGACAGCCAAACGGTATCTCCATCGAAGGTCGTTTCGATCTTTGTCAAGCCATCCTCTGTGGTATAAATCATCATTTCAGAATTGTTCTGCTCATTCTCCCAGCGTTCCATTGTCACTTCACCTCGTTTTCTGCCATTGCAGGAGCTTTTGCTCCTGCAATGGCGGTTTGGACACTTATTTCATGACGATTATATCATGCCGCTTTCACGGGTTCAATATCGTTTTCGTGAATATTCTTATCAGCATCATCTTTTTCAGACACAGCTTCCTCTATGACGAGATCGGGCAGCGCATCAAGATTCAGAACCACGGCATACTTTTCAATCAAATTTGCCAGCAAAGCGGCGAAGCCGCTCCATTCATCTACCATAGGCAGTTTCCCTCTCTTTCTCCGTTCTGTGCGTATATGCCGCCAGCACTTCCTTCGGAATACGATCCAGCACGGCGACGGCATCCTCATAATCCCGATGCAGCTTGGCGTCAGCCAGCTTTTTCAAGGTGCTTTCCTGCGTGGCTTTGTCCAGCGACTGCTCCAACTGCTCCGTTTTCTTTTTCAGCTTTTTATTTTCGGCAGTCGTGACCGTGAACGCCGTATTGTACTTTTTCAGTGTCGTGTTCATCTGCTCCACAGCAGGAATATACTTGTCCAAAAAAGCGCCGATTTCTGCTGCTTTCCCCTTGGCATTGAACGCATTGACGCCTGAAAGCAATTCTTCCAGCTTGGCCTTCTGCTTGGTCAGGCGAGTCATTTCCTTGAATACCCGCGGTGGGATATGGTCGCGTCCGGTTTCGCTGGCGCTTTCGCCGCGTTCCAAATCGGGGTATTTTTTGACCATATGCTCCCAAAACCTGTCCTGCCACTGCGTCAGTTTCTTCTTGTTGCCGACAATTTCTTTGGCGCTGAGTCGCCCGTCCTCCGTCAGCGGGACAAAGCAAAGGTGCATATGGGGCGTTTTCTCGTCCATATGCACCACGGCTGATATGATCGTATCTTTGGCCTGATATTTTTCGATGAATGCCAGTGCTTCCTGAAAATAGGCTTTGACCTCACTTTTCTTCTTCCCCTTGAAGAACTCCGGGCTGGCTGTCACCAGCGCCTCCACCACGCGCACACTGTCCGAACGCGTGCGGCAGCCCGCCTCCGCGATCTGTTTTTCCGCTTCTGCGCGGTACTTGCGCTGCGGCGTCACCAGATGGAAGTTGAGGTGACTGCGGGACGTGTCCACGTCGGGATTGCTGGCGTATTTCTCCTTGGTGCGCTCGTTGTGAGACTCGATATGCCCGATCTCCGGCCCCTTGTACTTGGCAAAGCGGAGAATGGCGTACTGTGCTTTCATCAATTATTCCTCCGTTTCTGCCAGATCAGGTCATAACCCAGCACGTCGGCCAGCTCTACGACTTCTTTGTAGCGGATGCTCTCTCTTTGCAATTTTGCAGACAGATTGGAAACGCTGTCGCTCCAATCGTATTCCTCGGCCAACAGGTCAACAACCTCCTGCATGGTAAAACCGGCGCGAACGATCTGCGCCTTGATTTCATTGCGTACACTCATATTCAAATTCCCTCCAAAATTCAGATGATGAAAAAGCGAAGCCAGCCCGCCATTCGGCGCATCCGCTTCGCTGTATCGTGAACAATTCCGTTGCCGTCAAATCCGCTCAGAATCGCCGTTATGATGTCCTGTTCACAGGTGACACCTATCGACTTTTCTGTTCCGTGTGGCTCTGCTCCAAACCGTATGATTTTCCATGTTTTCGCGCATCTGCTTTGCTGTTCCGAGAAGCACGATTCCGTAAAACCATTTCTGCCATCAGGCAAATAATTTACGGATTTCACTTGGCTTGATTTCGTGCCCGAAAATATAGGCTTTGCCGGTCAGAGTTTTTCATATAGCGGCGTTTCAGGAAAGTAAAACGTACATACGTACACGGCGCAGTCGCAGAAAAATCATCGCCAGTCCTCCGGTACGTACGTATACTCTGAAACATCAGAAAACCCGTTTATATTAGGTCTGGCAATCGCTTCAATACCGAAGAAGCCCCATACACGCCGTCCGGCAGCATTGGTGATCTTGTTGCAGTATTCAAGATTGTACTTGCTTTGGTTCGCAATCACACTCTCGCTGAAGCTGCGGCGCTTTAACGGTGTCAGATTATTTTCCTCACACCACATCCGGTAAATTTCGTACAAGTCTTTAGAGCTGATGGTGCAGTCCGCCTTCAGCCGGATATAGCCCTCGGATTCCAGAAAATCAAAGACGTTATTGTTATCTCGCTTCACTGCCTCCCGGTTATCCCGTGTGCGCTGGCTTTCCGTGAATTTGAAGTTGTTGGCGTCAAGCCGCTTCAAGCCCTCAAACGCCCAGAGGAAAATCCCCTCGGCTTCGGCTTTCATCTTTTCGGCAAGGTCAGGATCATCTATCCGTCCCGCAGGCTTTTCCTTGGTAGTCAGCACAAGCTGTCGGCGGTAAAATCCATCGCTCCGGTCATATAGCGCTTGCAGATCGCCGTTGGAGAACGCCAGCAGGCGGGCAAACATCCACCCTTGATAGCTCTGCTTGCCCTTGCGTTCCAGATCCATCTTACCTTGGGCGGTCACGATAGACTTGACATAGTTGGTCTGCCGCAGTGCTTCCATCCGCATATCATCATCCACGCACAGCAGAATGTGTTCCAGGTCGGCGCGGGCAAAGCGGTTTTCAGAAATTTTGCCGATGCTGCCATCCTTCATGTTGCTGCCGAGAAGCGCAACCAGCACAGCACCGATCTGTGATTTTCCTTCACCACCGTTTCCCTTAATCACCATCATGCGTTGCCCCTTATTGCTGGGAATCAGGCAATAGCCAATAAACTCCTGTAAGGTTGGAATGTCCTCTGTATAGAGAAGCCCATCCAGAAAAGAAAGCCACCGGACGGGAGCCGGTGCGTCAGGGCGGTATGCCACCGGCAGTCTGCTCCGCACAATGTTCGGTCTGCCCTCGGTAAAGCTGCCGTCCAGCTTCAAAGTACCGTTTGCCAGATGGATTCTATCTGCTTCCGGTGCAAAGTCCTCCACATGAGCCGCCAGCTTCATCACCTCCAGAATGTTGGTGATTTTGCGGGGGATATTGTTCACGGCGCAGCATTTCAGTTTCTCATAGATTTCGCCACGAAGCGGCAGATCGTCGGTCACCCTGCCATCCGGCGTGAAGAAAGCGCCATTGGCAAAGATGATTTTCCTGCTGCTCAGAAATTCATCACAGAACAGCGCCTCATTGATATTTGTGCCATCAAACCATATGGGCGCGTCTAAATTAGCCGATTTCCGTTTCGTCACGGGCATCCACCTCCTTTTCCGTCCGTTTCAGGCGTTCTTCCAGCCGGTCAATCATGCCGTCCTTTTGAAGTATATCCACGGTTTTCACGCGAACCTCCAACTCCGCAAAGGTTAAAATATCTGTCAGATCCTCGATATAATCGAGCATCTGGCAGGCTTCCACAAAGTGGTCATCAAGAGTATCATCCGGCGTTTTGGGCGCGTATTGCACCTTCCAATGCGCCAAAAGATGCAGATAATCGCACAATATCCGCTGACAATGCAGCGTCTCATTCTGGAACGCCTTTGCCAGCGGATATTTCGGTTTCCGCAGCGCTGCCGCAGCCGGGGGCTTGTCCGGGTCAATCCCAAAGTCATACGCCAGCTTTTTCGCTGCGTCATAGTTGCTCAGATTGAACAGCTTTGCCACAAGGTCGATCACGTCACCAGTTGCCCCGCACCCGAAGCAATAGAAGTAATCCTCATTCAGCTTCATACTGGGTGTACGGTCATTGTGGAAGGGACAGCAGACCATGTTGCCACGATTTACTCCCAATCCGTAGTATTCGGCAGCCTCTTTCACGGAAACTGCCATCTTGATTTGTGTAAATAAACCCATACCTGTTTCCTCCTGTAAAATAATTGAACTTCACCGTTCTACCCGATGCCGTTCCTGCCCGAGTCCTTACCCCGGCGTTGCCTCTTCCTTGGTACGCGGAATGCGATACTTCTCCGGAAGCATATCCTCATCGGACGATCATGAAATTTTCAAGGTGCTGCGTGGTTTACGTCTAAATTTTAGTAAGAAAACAGGCTCTTTCCCGTATATCCAAGAGGTAGGAAAAGTCGGATGAAAGTAGGATTTTTCCACGCTTTGAGACAAAAACGGAAAAGCATGATATAATACAGAAAAATGGAAAAGGAGACTGCTGTATGCAAGTCAAGCTGACAATCGGAGAGCGGTTGAAAGATTTACGAGTAGAGCGAAAGCTGACGTTGGAGCAGCTTGCCGCCGAGGTGGGTATCTCAAAATCCGCACTCGGCAAATATGAATCGGATAACGGCAAGGACATCAGCCCGTACAGCATTTTGGTGCTGGCTGACTATTACGGTGTTTCCTGCGACTATCTGATGGGGCGGACGGAAACAAAAAATCACCCAAACACAGCTCTGCATGAGCTGCATTTGGGTGATGCTTCGATTGATGTATTAAGAACAGGCAAGTTCAACCACCGGCTGCTGTCGGAGCTGATCTGCCACAAGGATTTCCAGCGGTTCATGCTGGACGCTGAGATTTACGTTGACCGGATCGCGGATATGCGGGTCAATGATATGAATGCCGTGCTGGAAGCTGTCCGGCAGATGGCATTGATGAAAAATGGCGGCGAAGAAAATGACCTGCATCTGCGGACATTAGAAGTGGCGCAGATTCGGGAAGATGAATATTTCGGAAGCCTGATTGCGGATGATCTGAAAGGTATCCTTCGTGACATTCGGAGTGAACACCGCCCCGACACCATGACGGCGGATGAAATCTCCCTTGCAGCAACTATGCAGGATCAGTTACAGGATGCGATGAACTTTGAGGGAAGCTCCGAGGAAAAGAAAGCGAAAGCATTGCTTTCCATATTGGGGATTGATTACGATGCCATCACAATGGAACAATTTGTCAACTTGATCGAGGTACTAAAGCTGTCCAAGCACCTGAAAACTCCCATCAGCCAGCGTGGGAAAACGACCATGACCCACGGCAAGGGAAAGCGGAAGAAACGCTGAAACAAAGGCAGCGCTGTGGTGGGACGAAGGCTTTTATATACCTCTGCTTCCTTTTCCGGACAGGCGGATTTTGTTTCTCAAAAATCCTGCATTTGTGCCGCAACTCACGTCACAAAACCCGCCTGTCCTACTGCCGCGAAAAAGCGTTTGCCGCCACACTCTGCCCCATTGCTGAGTACGCCGTCAACCCCTTTCCCGCGTCAGCCGGAAGCAAAGGTATAACACACTAGACTTTCCTGCGGAAAATCGTGTGCCAACAGGGATGCTCGCACCCCTATTGGAAACCCAGCGTCAAAGGGATGTTCCCTTTGAAATCCCTCATTTTCTTCGCAGGCGCATATGCAAACTGCAAAAGCAACAGCTTGAAAATAAAAAAACGCTGCAATCTTCGCCATATAATTGGGCGAAAATTGCAGCGTTTTATCACACTCAATGTAAATAAAAAGTGGGCAGCCTTTTCAACAGCATTGATATAAGATATCCAATCAGCACGAACATCACCATTACGGAGAGATAGTCGATCAGAAAGATGAGCACCGGCTCGGTATAATCGTAGAATATGAAGTGGCTTCTGAGCAGCAGATACAAACTAACGCCTCTGCGTCGGAAAGCGAACGCGCCATATACTGCCCAGAGCCAGCCGATCAGTCGCAGGCTCCACGTCCGCAAAGGCGAGGGCTGCAAGTGCTTGCGCGCCATCGCCAGCATCATGCTCCAGTGAAATCCCAGATGCAGGCTCATACAGACGAAGCCCCAGTAGGCGCAGAGGATATGCACCTGCTGTGCAAGCTCATAGCCGCCGTGCTTTGGAAAAAACGCAAATACATAACGGGACAGCACAACGCCGCTAATCATTGAACCGGACATAGAAAGAAAGATGATTCCGACCAACGCCGTCTGAACCATGCGGATGGGCGTGTATTTGCCCTTTCCGACTGCCAACAGCCACTTTCGGTTGAGTATATGGTGTGCCACGAACAGAGCGAACATTCCCATACCGATCCACTCGTGGGCTGCCTCGCCCACAAGACCGTAGGCCATCAGAAGCAGCATGGACACCGACATGGCCGCATCTACGGCGATTTTTATTTTGAGAGTTGGTTTCATGTCCTCATCCTTTGCTGTGAGAGATCACCCAGTTCAAATTGTCTGGTTCATCAAAGACCACATTAGCTCCACCGTGGTAGTTATAAATGCCCTTTTCGTTGAAGAAGGCATTATTGGGCGTTTCAATACGAAGAACCTGGTCGATGTCGGCATCGCTCCAACCGGCATTTTCATAGGCATCGTGGAGATTTTCGTAAGCCGAGCGGGCCTTGGCGCTGCCGTAATACTCGTCACCGTCGGCCATGTAGATATAAATCGCCACGCTATTCTCCGCAATGGGTGCATAGCTGCCATCCCACTGAGAAGCGCCGTGGAGATAGGCGGCGTACAGGTCGGGCCGCATGGCTACCGCACGGGACATGGTCTCGCCGCCTGCGGAATACCCGGCGGCATAGACCCGGCTGGTATCCACGGCAAAACGATTGATAAAGTATTCCGTTAGTTCAATGGCCTGCCGGGCGGATTTTTCACCCCAGTCAGTGAGCTGTGCAGAAACCACGACCATCTCGGTGTCCAGCCTTGTCCATGCGGTAAAGCCACTCCAATTCAGATTGCTGCCGGAAGAATCTTCACCGAACCACATCATGTTATAGCCTGGCATAACGACCATCATCGGAAACTTGCGGCTGCCATCGTAACTGTCTGGCAAATAATAGCTGTAATGGATGTCACCGTCCGCGCCGGAGAAGATTTGCTCTGCAAACAGGCCAGTCTGAACCGGCTCCGATGTGACAGCCGATGCTGTGCTTTCCAACGGTTCTTCCGTCAGTTCGGCACTCGGTGCAGGCGTTGTCTCCGGCTGGGTCGGCACTGCTGTACCGGCTCCGCACCCCGCGAGAGTCAGTATCAACACAAGAGTCACCGAAAGCGAAAAAAATCGATTCACTTCTGCTCGTCCACCGGCGGAACCATTTCCGCGTACTTTTTGAGCATTTCCGGGGTGCTGGTGTAGTAGCGCACGTTCTTGTTGAGGGCAGCGACCTGCGCCATTTCGTCCTCTGTCAGAGCAAAGTCGAACAGGTCAAAGTTGGACTTGATATGGTCGGGGTTCTTGGATCCGGGGATGACGATGTTGCCGCTCTGGATGTGCCAGCGGAGAATGATCTGAGGCGCGGACTTACCGTACTTCTTGCCAAGCTGAGCAAACAGCGGCTCCTGAAGCAGTGCCTTGTCGCCGTGGCCCAGCGGATACCACGCCTGCGGCACAATGCCGTTCTCCTTCAGAAAGGCTTTCAGCTCCGGCTCCTGATGGTAGGGGTGCAGCTCTGTCTGCAAGACAGCGGGCTTCACTTCGCAGATAGAGAGGATTTCCTCGATCTGTTCCTTGTTGAAGTTGGACAGGCCAATGGCACGCACCTTGCCCTCCTTGTACGCCTTTTCCATCTGGCGGTAGCCCGCCACATAGTTGCCTGCGGGCTGGTGGATCAGCAGCAGGTCGATGTAGGGAGTATCCAAACGGGCAAGAGTCTTGTACACTGTGTCCGGTTGCTCATAGAAGCTGGGCCACAGCTTCGTTTCGAGGAAAATCTCCTCCCGCTGCAAGCCGGACTTCTTCATGGCGCGGCCAACGGCCTTTTCATTCACATAGGCGTTTGCCGTGTCGATCAGGCGATAGCCGTTCTGCAAAGCGCTGACGCAGGAGGCCTCCGCCTCGTCCGGGGTCAGAAGAAATGTGCCGATACCGGCCATGGGCATTTTCACGCCGTTATTGAGATTTGCATATTCCATAAAACAACATCCTTTCTAAAAATTATTTGCTTACGATTTTGCTGCCGCCGAACACCTCTGACATCTCCATGTCGTTCAGCGCCTCGTCGATGACGCTGACTTCTTCGGCGGACAGCATAACATCTGCCGCGCCGGCGTTTTCAAGCAGGCGGCTCAACCGGCGTGTGCCGGGAATAGGTACGAGGTACGGCTTCTTGCACAGCATCCATGCCAGTGAGATTTGTGCTGGCGTGGCATTGTTCTGCCCTGCCAGCTTTTGAAGCAAAGTAAGAAGATCGTGGTTGCGGTCAATATTCTCCGGCTGGAACTGAGGCATGACGCTGCGGTAGTCTGTCCCGGCGTCAAACCGTGAGCTCTTATCATACTTGCCGGAGAGGAAACCGTTAGCCAGCGGCGAGAACGCCACATAGCCGATGTGCAGTTCTTCCAACACAGGAAACAGATCTTCATGCCAACGTGCCATCATAGAATAGCGGTTCTGGATGGCTGTCACCGGGCAGACCGCATGGGCGCGGCGGATGGTGTCCTCCGTGGCTTCGGACAGCCCCCAGTGGGTGATCTTGCCCTCGCGGATGAGGTCGGCCATTACGCCCGCCACTTCCTCAATGGGGATCTTCGGGTCCAGCCGGTGCTGGTAATACAGGTCAATGTGGTCGGTGCCCAGCCGTTTCAGAGACGCTTCCACCGATGCACGGATGACCTCCGGACGGGAATCCGGTACCAGCGGCTTATTGGTGGCGGTGCTGCTCATGTCAAAGTGAATGCCAAACTTGGTGGCAAGCACGATTTTGTCCCGATAGGGCTTCAGCGCCGTCCCCACCAGTTCCTCATTGTCATGTGGGTGCTCCGGTGTACCATAGACCTCCGCAGTATCAAAGAAGGTATAGCCCAGATCCACTGCCTGTGCCAGCAGCTCCGTCATTTCCTTTTTGTCGGCCGGTGCACCATAGGCGTGACTCATGCCCATACATCCAAGGCCAACAGCGGAAACGGTCAAATCACTCCCCAAAGTACGGTACTGCATTTTACACTTCCTTGTTTAGCTGGACAGCCTCGGCTTTGTTGGTCACCATGCCGCCATAGGCCATGCCGTAGAGCGCGGCGAAGCGCTTCATGGTGTACTCGCCCGCCTCCAGCATCCATTTTTCAGGGGCAGCGCCCTGAAATACAAAGTACAGCCTGCGGCCGGACAGCGAACCGTTTTCCACCTTACCATAGAACCGGTCCAGCACATTGCGGACGCTGCCGCAGATATTGTGCCAGTAGACAGGAGAGCCGATGACGATGGTATCCGCCTGCTTCATGGCGTTGATAACAGCATCCAGTCCGTCACCGGGAAGGTTCTGGCCGTAAGCGCCGATGGTATAGTCAGTCAGATTCAGGGTTTCATATTCTTTGCCTTTCAGCAGCTCCGCTGCCAGCGCGGCGGTGTTGCCGTTCTTGTTGGGACTGCCGTTGATAAATAAAATGCTCATAGCAATGCTCCTTTACACATTCTTTCCCATTTCATAGGCCTGCTTCATAGCGAGGGTATTTTTCACCTTGCCCGGCTCATAGACGCCACTGCCGATGATAACACCCTTTTCTACTGCACTCTCCACGCAGTCGGCATAGCCTCGGAAGCAAGCCAGCGTGGTGTCAGCGGACGAATGGGCTTCGTCTGCCATCGTGACGATGTAGTAAAACTCCTTGTTCTTGACCTCCAGCCAGCGGGCAACCGTGCGGTCAATGACCGCTTTGAGTTGGGCGTCGATGGAGTAGAAATAGACCGGACTGGCCAGCACCAGCACATCGGAATCGATCATCTTTTGCAGGACTTCGGCCATGTCATCCTTGTAAACGCAGGCTCCGCCGTGGTCACGGCAGTAGTAGCAGGCGGAACAGGGGTGGATCTTCTTGCTTGCCACACGGATCTTTTCCACCTCGTTACCCGCTTCCTGTGCGCCCCGTGCGAATTCGTCACACAGAATGTCCGAGTTGCCGCCTTTGCGGGGACTTCCGGACAGGATCAAAACTTTCTTGCTCATGGTAACCTGTCTCCTCATTTCAGTTTTCGATATTCTTCTTCACTGACCGGCTCACACCACTGACTGCGGCAGTTTTCTCCAGGTACTTCCACAGCCAGATGGGAAAACCAGCTGTCCGGCGCAGCGCCGTGCCAGTGCTTTACACCGGGCATAATGTTGATCACATCGCCGGGGTGCAGCTCCTGCGGCTCTTTGCCCCATTCCTGATAGTAACCGCGCCCAGCCACGCAGATAAGGATCTGTCCGCCGCCTTTGTCCGCCTCGTGGATGTGCCAGTTGTTACGGCAGCCGGGTTCAAAGGTTACATTGAATATTTTGACCTGTGCCGTGGAAATCGGCGCAAGATAGCTCTGCCCGCTGAAATACTGTGCGAAACCGTCATTGGGCGCTCCGATGGGAAATATCATACTGTTTTGATGACGCTGCTTTTCGTCGGTGCTTTCCTCGTCTGCCCAGATGTCCTTTGCCATGCGGAATGCTGCCCATGCCTTCGGCCAACCCGCATAAAATGCGGCGTGTGTCAGGATCTCCGCAATTTCGCTGCGGGTGATACCGTTTTCTTTTGCCATTGCCAGATGATGACCGAAGGAGGTATCCGTCAGCCCCTGCGCCATCAGTGCTGTCACGGTGATGAGGGAACGGTCGCGTGCAGAAAGCTCGCTTTCCCGGCTCCAAACCTCACCGAAAAGAACATCATCATTGAGCTGTGCGAACTTCGGCGCAAATTCACCAAGCACATCTCTGCCTGCTGTAATTTTTCTCATAAAGCAACACCCCTTATCTGTGAAAGTTTGTGAAAATCAGTGGTTCCTTCTGAGGCAAGCCGATCTGCTCCTTACCCAACTGAAAGGACTTCATCATAAACGCCATGTTGCGCCCCAGTGTCCGCATGGTCTGCAAGCCCTCAGCATCCTGCGCTACTTCTTCGGCCGAGCCGCCGTAGACCATGTTCCAGTACTGGCTGGAGGCTACCGGCATCCCGGTCATGGTAAAATACTTGTTCAACACATCGAAGGTGGCGGTGTTGCCGCCCCGGCGGCAGGTGACTACCGCCGCCCCCACCTTCATGGTCTTGTCGATGCCGAGGGTGCTGAAAAACAATCGGTCCATGAAGGAGATGGCTCCGCCTGCGGGGGAGGCAAAGTATACCGGGCAGCCGATGACAAAGGCGTCCGCCTCTGCCAGTTTTGGTGCAACTTCATTGACCACATCGTCAAACACGCATTTGCCTGTCTGAGCACATTTGCGGCAGGCAATACAACCGCGAATGTCCTTGTTGCCCACATGGAGCAGCTCCACTTCGATGTCCTCGGCCTCTAGGGTGTTTTTCAGTTCGGTCAGGGCGGTATATGTGCAGCCCCTTGGATGGGGACTACCGTTTACTAACAGTGCTTTCATCGAAATCACTCCTTATGCGAAAATTGTTTCCAGCCATGCGGCGTAGTCCTTAACCCAACCACCATCGGAGCCGAAGCCGTGAGGCCAGCCGTTCAGCACGATGCGCCCGGTGGAAATGCCCATTCCAGAGATCACATCATATTGCTGCTGGAACTGACGATAGAAGGGGTCCTCGGTGCCGTAGACATAGAAGGTCGGCGGCAAATCACCCTCGGTCAACCAGCTTGCATCCATATTTCCCACGCTGAGGCGGCCATAGAAGGAATAGATCATGCCTGCGGCGGAGGCATAGGCGAGAACGGCGTCCAGCTCGTCCGGCACATAGGTGCTGTCCAGCGCCGTGCCGGTCACATATTCGTCATAGTGCATCAGAAATTCACCAGCCTGAATGCCGCCCGCCGAAAAGCCCATGACGGCAATATCATCTGGGTCAATACCATAGATCTCCGCATTTTTGCGGACAAAACGGACGGCTCTCGCCACATCCAGCGCACCTTCCTCCTGCGTATAGGGAGACAGGCGGTAGTCTACGATGAAGGTCTGAAAGCCCAGTCTCGCAGTGCTGCGGCGGTGGGCAGCGAATCGGTGTAGTTGCCCCGAAACTGATAAGCGCCGCCCGCCATCAGCACCACCGCGCCTTTTGGCTTCACGACATCCCGGACGGGGATAGCGGTGACATAGGGGCGGAAGTTCCAGTCATCGAAATATCCGGTCATATCCTGCGTAAATTTCGTCCTGGCGGGGACATTGCCTTCCTCCCAGAGATAGAGCACTTGAATGTTTGCAGGGTCTGCTGCCGTGTTCAGCACGGTGTTATTACCTGCCGGTTCCGGCATCTTTTGCAGCATGGCTGTGCGGGAATAATCGGAAATCTTGCCGCTGCCGTAGTTATATGCATCAGGAAAATCGTCCGGCGTGGCTACGGTGTCCGTCGAAGATCCGTCGCGCAGATCATCGATGGGGGTGGTGGAAGCAGAACTGCTTTCGTTTGGTTTCGTTGTCATAGCATCCTCAATAGCCGCAACGCCGTTTTCCAGCTCACCGCCGGGAGTCCCGACGGACTCCCGGCCACAGGCGGTCAGCGACACGACCATGAGAACTGCAAGCATTGCGGCGAAAACTCTGTTCCTACGCATTACAGACCCAGTCCATTGACCCAGGACTGCACATCATCACTGGAAACGCCGGAGGAGAACCGCTGGCCTTCCTGCCACTCGCCGGTACCGGCCATGTCGGCCAGCAAACTGCCGCTCTGACCCATGCCGGAGGAGGAAGAAGTGGCAAAGGGGATGACGGTCTTGCCGGTGAAATCATTGTTTTTTACAAAGGTGTCCACGGGCCACGCTGCGATACCCCACCAGATGGGATAACCGATGAACACGGTGTCATAGGAATCCCAATCGGGAACTTCAGTGGTGGTCAGGGGCACATCCCGCAGGGACTCGTCATCATGTTCACGGCTGACGCGGCTGTCGGGGTTCGTCCAGTTCAGGTCCTCGCTGGTGTAGACTTCGGTGGGAACAATCTCAAAGAGGTCGGCACCGGCGGCCTCTGCAATATCCTTGGCCACCCGCTCGGTGTTACCGGAAGCGGAGTAGTAGACCACCAGTGTCTTGCCGGTCTCGGGCTGGGTCTCCGGCTCGGATTCTGCGGGAGCGGTCGAGGAGCTTTCGGACGGTTCCGTGGCGGGCTGTTCGGTCGGCGTAAAGGTTTCGGGCTGCGTGGTGGAAGATGCAGGCTTGTTGACAGAGCCGCAGGCGGCAAGGCTAAGTACGAACACGACGCTCAGCAGTAGTGCAGTCAGTTTTTTCATGATAAAATCATCCTTTCAATTCAATTTTAGTTTTATTTACATTCGCAGAGAATGTCATATATTTCATCGTGGGTCAACTTTTTGCAGCAGCCGGGGGTGAGAACGGTGGAATCCGCGATGGCGCGAAAATCGGTGTCATCGGGGATACCCAGCTCTACAAAGCTGGTCGACAGACCAATTTCCTTGATGAACGCAGCCAGTGCGTCGATACCGGCAGCAGCCGTCTCCTCAATGCTGCCCTTGGGTGCGACACCCCAGACATTCTGCGCAAACCGTGCAAACCGCGCCGCGCCGGACTTGTAGATATGGCGGTACAGAACGGGGTGGATCACCGCCAGACCTGCACCGTGGTTGCAGTTGGTGTACGCGCCCAACTGGTGCTCCAGCATATGGCACTGGAAGTCCGTGACTTTTCCGATCTTCAGAACGCCGTTCTCTGCCATCGCGGACGCCCACGCCAGCTCACTGCGGGCATCGTAATTCTCCGGGTCGGTCAGCAGCACGCGGGTGTTGCGAATGACGCTACGCATGACGGCTTCGCTGATGTCATCGGAAAGATTGTTTTCATCCGGCTTTCCAAAGTAGGTCTCCATGGCGTGACTCAGGGTATCAAAGGCACCGGAGATGATCTGCTTCATGGGAACGGACAGGGTATAGCTGGGGTCGAGGAAGGCAAAATCCGCCTGTGCGCCCCAAAGAGCGCCCTTGATTTTCTTTTCCTCGTGGGTGATGACGGCACCGTTATTCATCTCGCTGCCGGTACCGAACACCGTGACGATGGTGCCGAGGGGGATAAACTCCGTTGGGAATGTGTGCTTGGTGTTCTCCAGTTCCCAAATGTCCTCGTCCAGTTTGGCCTGCGCGGAGATGACCTTGCAGCAATCGGACACGCTGCCGCCGCCCACGGCGAGGATGAGGTCAACATGATTTTCCCGCGCCAGCTTTGCGCCCTCCTGCGCCTTGGCATAGGTGGGATTGGGCATGATGCGGTCGAACTCCACGACACGCTTGCCGGCGGCGTTCAGAATGTCCATGATCTCATCATACACGCCATTGCGCTTGATGGAGCCGCCGCCGTAGGCCAGCATGACGGTTTCGCCGTAGTTCCCCAGCAGACAGCCAAGATACTCCTTGACACCGCCCTTGCCGAAATACACCTTGGTCTTGTTTTCAAAAATAAAGTTGTTCATAAAAACGCATCCTTTCTGAATGTTATTTCTTCATTTGCTGTTCCCAAAAGGAAACGGCATCATTGATCCAGCCTTCGGCGCTGGTTCCAGTCCCAAGTCCAAAGCCGTGACCCAGACCGGAATACACATGAAACTCCGTATCGATCCCGGCCTGCTGCATGGCTTCGAGTCGCGCCTGCATGACCCGCCAGTTGGCGATGCCGTCCCTGTCACCGACACAGGCATAGGTGGGCGGATCGCTTTCGAAATACTCGCTCAGTCCCGTGTACTGCATGATGACCGCACCGGGACGGGGCAGATTGCCGCCGCCAAAGGCTTCTGCACCGTAAGACCCAAGCCACGCCGCCATTCGCGCTCCTGCCGAGCCGCCCCATAGGGAGTAGCAATCGGTGTCCACTTCCAGTTCGTCCGCATGGTCAAAGATGAAGCGGATGGCTCTTGCCAAGTCCTCGCAGGCGTTCTGTGCGCCGGGGCGATAAATGAGAGCGAAGGCGTTGTAGCCCTTTTTGGAAAGCTCCAGCGCATGAGGGAAGCTGTCCTGCATGGCCCCCACATAGGCAAAGGCACCGCCTGCATTGCAGATGGCGAACTTCTCGCCGGGGATTCCCTTGAAGAAAAACAATCCTGTATCTTCTTTGGCAGGGTCAGCCGCCTTTTCCTCGTCGGTGTAGATGTCATAGAAGATGGTTTGGCCGTCCGCTGCCCGCTCTCGCAGGGTGTTCACGATCTCCACCGTTTCGTCTGGATCAATATGGCTGTAGTAGGTCAGTTGAAGTTCTTCCAGAGTGTCGCCGCTGTAATAGGCATCCTCTACAGGGAACAGCAACCGTCCGTAAGAACCGAATATTGGAGCATTCTTCACATCTTTGATTTTGCTTTCCCTTGTAAATGCTGCTGTTTGGGGTAGAGTGGTTTCCGTAGGTTCCTGCGGTTCACGAGCGCCGCAACCGCTCAGCAGAAGCGCCGTACAAAACAGCAGCGCAGAGAAACATCCAAGCTTCATATCATCATCTGCCTTTTCCTGAACTTCTGCCTATAGTATAAACAAAGCGAGACTTCAAGAGAAGTCTCGCTTTGTTCATCAGTATATACCTTTGGGTTATAATCAGCCGTACAGTTCTTTTCTGACGGCCTTCGCCGCATCCAGAAACCGCCGTACCGTAGGCGTCGGCTCCGGGGAATGGAGGATGCCGTAGGGGATGTTGTGTTCCCATTCGACAGGAATGACCTTTAGAAGCGGATGGACATTCGCCCAGCCGGGAATCGCCAGCAGCACATCGTTGGTGTTCTCGCAGCGGTTGAACACGTCCATGCTGTAAAAATCAAAATCCACAATGTGAATTTGCGGGTGGTGCTGCCACAGATCGTCCCGAAGCTGATCGACATAGTGGCTCCAGCCGCGGTGCATCAGCAGCAGATTCTCCCCATAGAGGTCAGAAACTTGCAGCTTGTCTTTGTCCGCCAGCCGGTGGTGGATGGAGACTGCACAGCAGAAGCGCCCCCGCGTCAGCTCCAACCCGGCACAGCCTCGCAGGTGCAGCATGGTCTCATCAAAAATACCGCCTACAATATCAATGTTTTTGCCGAGATTGGCAAGAATTTCCCGCGCATTTTCCGGCGTGTTCTCAAAGGGCACGATCTGGAATTTAATATCGGGGTGCAATGCTTGCACTCTCGACCAGAGATCCATCAAAAGCTGTGCGGGCGTCATGGGGGACGAGCCGATGCGGATGATATTCTCATCCTCCTGCATGGCGTTTTTTGCCCGAGTCACGGAGTCCCGGCAATACTGGATGATATATTTTGCATCCTGGTACATAGAGCGCCCAGCTTTTGTGAGTTGCAGCCCCCGGTGGCTACGGTCGAAGAGCTTCACGCCGAGGGATTCTTCTAAAAGATTGATTTGCTTGATGACAGCCGTGGGCGTGATGTAGCTTTCTTCGGCGGCTTTGTTGAAACTGCCTGCATCCGCCACGCGCAGAAAAGTTTCAAGCTGTGGGTTATACATGAAGCACCTCCTTTATTTTATAGCATTCCAAAATGTTTCAATGCCTCCGTAATGGCTCTTTCCTTTTCCAGTGGGCATTGTGGCTGCCTGGCATCGTCAGACTTGGGCTTGTTGTAATTCTCCCGCTCAATAATGCCGTGTTTCTGCTTTACCTGCGCGATATAAAGACTACTAACCTTCAATCCGCTGTGTTCCAGAACATACTCCTTGATTTGCCCATAGGTTGCCATTCCTCTTTTATCCTGCACCATTTCTTCCACATCCACATCAATATTGATATGTGTCACAGGATTTCTCAGAACTAAGAGACAAACCGTCTCAACAGTTGTTTCAGTTTCCAAGGGAAGTTCTTTCACTTCCTCACCATCAACA
>OGQY01000557.1_pt1 | contig 29716 bp, 24 predicted proteins | sample 1553361 | NCBI WGS metagenome assembly OGQY01 (sample SAMEA2579963, study PRJEB22360) | human gut metagenome | reverse complement strand
GTTCAACCGCAAGATCGTAGTCATCAAATACGGCGGAAGCGCCATGCTTGATGAAGAATTAAAGCGTAACGTCATCAAGGACGCAGTCCTTCTGAAATTAGTCGGTTTCAAACCGATCATTGTTCACGGCGGCGGCAAGGAAATCAGTCGCTGGGTCGGTAAAGTCGGCATGGAGCCGCATTTTGTAAACGGTCTCCGTGTAACGGACAAAGACACTATGGAGATCGCAGAGATGGTTCTTGCAAAAGTAAACAAGGAGCTTGTTACTCTGGTAGAATCTCTCGGCGTACAGGCTGTAGGTGTCAGCGGTAAGGACGGCGGTCTTCTCCAGTGCAAAAAGAAGCTTTCCAAAGGCGAAGACATCGGCTACGTAGGTGAAGTTACAAAGGTTAATCCGAAGATTCTTCATGACCTTCTGGAAAGAGATTTCCTTCCGATCGTATTCCCGATCGGCTTTGACGAAAATTTTGATTCCTACAATATCAATGCGGACGATGCAGCCTGCGCCATTGCAGAGGCAGTTGAGGCAGAGAAGCTTGCCTTCCTGTCCGATATTGAGGGCGTTTACAGGGATGCAGATGATCCCTCCACTCTGATCTCCGAGCTTCGTGTAGATGAGGCTGAGAATCTGATCTCAGATGGTACTGTGGGCGGCGGTATGATCCCGAAGCTGAAAAACTGTATCGACGCTATCGAGCATGGTGTAAACAGAGTTCATATCCTGGATGGAAGGATCCCGCACAGCTTACTGCTTGAGATCTTTACAAACAAAGGTATTGGTACCGCAATTTTAAAAGATGATGGGGAGAAATATTACAATGAGCATGAATGAACTGATGGAAGAATCAGAAGCCAGTATTCTTCATACATATAACCGTTTTCCGGTAGTTTTTGAAAAAGGCGATGGCTGTTACCTCTATGATTCCGAAGGAAAGGAATATCTGGATTTTGCGGCCGGTATCGCTGTAAATGCCCTGGGATATCATTATCCGGGCTATGACGAAGCATTGAAATCCCAGATTGACAAGCTGATGCATATTTCCAACCTGTACTACAATGAGCCGATCATTGATGCAGGTGCCAGACTTGTACAGGCAAGCCATATGGAAAAGGCTTTCTTCACAAACAGTGGTACAGAGGCCATTGAGGGTGCTCTGAAGGCTGCCAAGAAATATGCCTACGAAAGAGATGGCCATGCAGACCATGAGATCATTGCCATGAACCATTCCTTCCACGGCCGTAGCATCGGCGCTCTTTCCGTGACAGGCAATGCACATTACAGAGAACCCTTTGAGCCTCTGATGGGTGGGGTGAAATTTGCGGATTTCAATGATCTTGAGAGCGTAAAGGCTCAGATTACAGATAAGACCTGTGCCATCATCACCGAGACCGTACAGGGAGAAGGAGGTATTTATCCGGCTACAAAAGAGTTCCTGGAAGGCTTACGTAAGCTTTGTGATGAGAAGGATATCATCCTGATCCTGGACGAGATCCAGTGCGGTATGGGACGTACCGGACATTATTTTGCATGGCAGGCATATGGAGTACAGCCGGATATCATGACCTGTGCCAAAGCACTTGGCTGTGGTGTTCCGGTAGGTGCTTTTGTGCTGAACAAAAAAGCAGCTGCAGCTTCCCTGAAGCCAGGCGACCACGGAACCACTTACGGTGGAAATCCCTTCGTATGTGCAGCAGTCAGCAAGGTATTTGACATTTTTGAAAAAGATCAGATCCTTTCCCATGTGCAGGGACTTACTCCGTATTTTGAGGAGAAGCTGGACGAACTGGTTGCAAAGCATGACTGTGCAGAAACAAGAAGAGGCAAAGGTTTCATGCAGGGTATCGTGATCAAGGGACGTCCGGTAGGAGACGTGGTGAAAAAAGCTCTTGCAAAGGGCCTTCTGGTGATCTCAGCAGGAAGTGATGTTCTCCGCCTTGTTCCTCCTCTTGTGATCACAAAAGAGGATATCGACAAGATGGCAGAGATCCTTGACGAGTGTATGGAATAATAAAAAAATAACAGATACAAAAGCAGCAGTATTTTCCGGAAAGGGTAGTGTGCCGATGGAGAATACGGCTGCTTTTTTTTCAGAGAGACAATGTATATAAATTATATAACAGATATAGAAAACAGTATCCGAAAATCTGGTCGTGTGTTTGAAAACAAACAAAAACTACTATGATACACCGGCAAAATGTACAAAAAAGCGCGAAGGTTTGAGTATAAATTGCACATCTACACAGTTGATTTTAGAACGCCATATGTTATAATTTCACTGGTAAAAAAATTTATGTGAGGGGTGAAAATTTTGAAAAAATTATTAACCGTCATGTGTACTTTTCTGACAGTATTTCTGGCATGTCCTGTGGGTGTATGGGCAGCCGGAAACGGTGGGACAGGATCTGGTGTGCCGGTGTGGCTTTGTATCCCTTTTGCGGGTCTTCTTCTGTGTGTTGCAGTGATGCCGCTGGTAAAGGGTGAGTGGTGGGAGTCACATCAGCCCGTTGTAGTTGCATTCTGGATCGTTCTTATGATCATTCCGTTTGCAGTTGTTTACGGTGCCGGAAAAACTGCGGAAACAGTACTGGAGTGCGTGATCAATGACTATCTTACATTTATCATCCTGTTATTCGGACTGTTCTGTGTATCCGGTAACATTACAGTTGAGGGTGATTTTGCGGGCTCACCAAGAGTAAATGTAGGACTTCTTGCACTGGGAACCCTGCTTTCCAGCTGCATCGGAACTACCGGAGCCAGCATGCTGATGGTCCGTCCGGTGATCAAAATGAATTCCTGGAGAAAAAGAAAAGGTCATATTATGATCTTTTTCATCTTTATGGTATCCAACATGGGTGGCTGCCTGACACCGATCGGTGATCCGCCGCTTCTGATGGGCTTCATGCGAGGAGTTCCGTTCTTCTGGAGCCTTCATCTTTTTCCGGTACTGATCCTTAATATGGTGATTCTTCTGTTTGTGTTCTATCATCTGGATATGCGCTCTTACAAGAAGGATATCGCAGAGGGACGTAAACCGGATATCAGCAAACCGGGTACCGAGTTTAAGATCGAGGGTCTTCATAATATCATCTTCCTTGTGATGATCGTTGTGGGTGTTATCTTAAGCGGAATGCTTCCAGGTATGCCTGTATTCCAGGATGCAGCCGGAAATGTAAAGGGGATTCATATTTTCGGTGAGGTTACTTTAAGTTTCCCGTCGATCATTGAGATCGTCCTGATCCTGGCAGCTGCATTTTTGTCCTTTAAGACAACGGATAAGAGGATCCGTGTGCGGAACCATTTTACCTGGGGTGCGATCAAGGAGGTTGCAGTACTTTTCATCGGTATTTTTATCACCATGCAGCCGGCTCTGATGCTTCTGAAAGCAGTAGGACCGAATCTTGGTATCACCGAGCCGTACCAGATGTTCTGGGCGACCGGAGCTTTGTCCAGCTTCCTGGATAATACGCCGACCTATCTGGTATTTCTGACAACAGCAGGAACTCTTGGATTTACAAACGGAATCGCAACAACGCTGGGAACGGTTCCTGTAAAGCTGCTTTCTGCGATTTCCTGCGGTGCTGTATTTATGGGCGCCAATACATATATCGGCAATGCTCCGAACTTTATGGTCAAGACACTTTCTGACGAAAATGGTATCAACATGCCGTCCTTCTTTGGATACATGGGATGGTCCATTTGTTTCCTGGTACCGGTGTTCATCATCGATATGCTGGTATTCTTTTTATAAGGGAGGAGGATCAATATGCAGGATAATAACATTCGAGAGAAATGCAGAGAGCTTGCCACCAGACTTTATGAACTGGATGGCGAGGTTTATGAAAGCGTAGGATCTTCCCTTGGACGTACCTTCACCGGTGACAGAGAAGGCACTATCCGGAACTTAAGTGCTCTGATGTATACCAAACCGGACGGACATCTTCTTCGAAGCGAGATGGCACTGATCAGCAACATGGCCAGGACCATCAAGGATAAAGAAGAAAAAAGCCGTCTCATGAAGAAATATGATGAGATCTTTCAGGAGATCCTGACGCTGCCGGAGACTTTTGTTGCTACGGATATCATGGATAAGGAACGTGTGGCGCTGAATCATATGATCAAGCACAGGGAAAAAATCTCTGAGAATGACCATCTGGTCATCTGCATCAGCCGTACACAGGGAAGTGCCGGTAATGATATCGGTTTCGGACTGGCAGACAAGCTTCGGATCAACTATTATGATGTGGAGATCTTTGATCAGGTATTAAGGCGTCTTGAGGCGGAAAAGGGCGCTGTCAACGATGCGGAATATTTTGCGGATTTCAATAAATATGAGAAGAAGCATAAATTTGATCCCAAGGGCTGGTTCCGGGAATTCAACCGTTACCATGGTCTTCCGAAACAGGATGCGGTATTCTTTAACATGAGTGACCTGATCTGCGATCTGGCCTCAAAAGAGGACTGCATCATTATGGGAAGGTGTGCGGATGCGATCCTCAAGAACAATCACATTCCGCATATCAGTCTGTTTATCACAGCTCCTTTTGCTATCCGTGTGCAGCATGTTATGGATGTGAGGAAGATGAATATGAAGCAGGCAGTCCGTTTCCTGAAGAAGATGGATAGCCAGCACAGACGGTATTACAATTTTTACGGCGGAGCTCAGTGGGGCAAGCCGGATAATTATGATCTTTGTATCAACAGTGCAAGCTACGGAATCAATGAAACAGAGAATCTGATCCTGAAACTGCTAGATGATCAGATCCACTGAGAGATAAAAATATGAGCAGCCTGGAAGAAAGAAAAAGTTCCGAAGGGGATTTTAGCTTAACAGGCTGCAAACAGAAAAAGAATCAGAACAGAGTTCCTGCAAAGGAGAGGTAACCTTCTGCCAGCCAGAAGTACTTCAGAATGCAGGAACTTTTTTTATATGTTGTTTATAAAAACTTAATCTTGATTAACTTTTTTCATTTAGGGGATTGACATTCGAAAAAACTTAGTATAAACTAACCTATGAGTTAGGGCTGACTAATTAGACTGAGTTAATTAATAGAAAGAAACGGAGGGATTCCATGCAGCCGATTTTATTTTTACAGTCAGGTGATACTGGCACGATCAAGCGTATTTCCGGAGCGGAGGATACAAGAAGATTTCTTGCAGGCCTTGGTTTTGTTGAGAATGCGGAAGTGACAGTTATTTCTCAGTTTGACGGCAATCTGATCGTAAATGTCAAGGATTCCAGAGTAGCAGTCAATAAGGAAATGGCCAGACACATTATGGTGTGACCGGACTGCGAGGCAGTGACCGGTAGTGGATTTGCCCCAAACTGCGGAAGGCGCAGTTGAGGATAGATTAGGAATTGGAATATGAACAGGGAGGAAAAGAGAAATGACTTTACGTGATGCAGCAGTAGGTTCTACAGTAGTTGTTTCCAAGATCACCGGCGACCCGGCTTACAAGCGCCGTATCATGGACATGGGAATCACAAAAGGCAGCGAGGTTTATATCCGCAAGGTAGCTCCTCTTGGAGATCCGGTTGAGATCACCATCAGAGGTTATGAGCTTTCTCTGCGTAAGCATGACGCAGCATGTGTGGAAGTAAAGCAGAAATAAACTTCGAAAAATGACAGAGCATAAGGCTCTGATCTGAAAAAAGGAGGATGAAAAATGTCTGTAACAATAGCTCTTGCCGGAAACCCGAACTGTGGTAAGACTACAATGTTCAATGCTCTTACAGGCGCAAACCAGTACGTTGGTAACTGGCCAGGTGTTACTGTAGAGAAAAAAGAGGGTAAGCTGAAAAACCAGAAGGATGTAACGGTAACAGACCTTCCGGGTATCTATTCACTTTCCCCGTATACACTTGAGGAGGTTGTCAGCCGTGATTATCTTCTGAAAGAGAAACCGGATGTGATCATCGATCTTGTGGATGCAACAAACATCGAGAGAAACCTGTATCTTGCAACCCAGCTTCTTGAGATCGGTATCCCGGTTGTTATCGCTCTTAATATGGTGGATCTTCTGAAAAAGAACAACATCCATATCAATGTAAAAGGCTTAAGCTCCGCGCTTGGATGCCCGATTGTTGAGACCTCTGCTCTTAAAGGAACAGGCCTTAAAGAGGTTGTTGATGAGGCAATCAAATGTGCGAACCAGCACAGAGTACCATCTAAGCAGATGGAATTTCCGAAAGCAGTAGAAAAAGCTGTAAATGAGATCGAGGGATTTGTTCCTGCAAACATCGCTGAGGAGAACAAGAGATGGTATGCAGTAAAGCTTCTTGAGAGAGACAGCAAGGTAAAAGAAGGTCTGAACCTTCCGGCTTCTGCACAGTCCAGGATCGAGGAGATTGCTTCTGGCCTTGAGAAGGCAGAGGATGATGATACAGAGAGTATCGTAACGGATGGAAGATATCAGTACATCCAGAAGGTTGTTTCTGCAAACGTTAAGAGAAGCGGAAATAAGATGACAGTTTCCGATAAGATCGACCGTATCGTAACAAACCGTGTTCTCGGTCTTCCGATCTTTATCCTTACCATGTTCATCGTTTATTATGTATCGGTAACAACAGTTGGTACCATGGTAACAGACTGGACAAACGACAGCTTTGTGGGAACCATCCAGGGTGTTGTATCGGATGGACTCGGCAATGCCGGCGTTGCGGACTGGCTGGTAAGCCTTGTATCAGATGGTATCATCGGTGGTCTTGGTGCAGTGCTTGGATTCGTTCCGCAGATGGCAATCCTGTTCCTGTTCCTTTCCATCCTTGAGGACTGCGGTTACATGGTTCGTATCGCATTCGTCATGGACCGTGTATTCCGTCATTTCGGACTTTCCGGAAAGAGCTTTATCCCGCTTCTTATCTCCTCCGGCTGTGGAATCCCTGGAATCATGGCTTCCAAAACGATCGAGGCAGATAATGACCGTCGTCTGACGATCATGACAGCAACATTTATCCCATGTGGTGCCAAGCTTCCTGTTATCGCTCTTATGGGCGGTATCATGACTGCTTATGCAACCGGTGACTACGTAGCTGCTGGTTTCATCACACCACTGATGTACTTTATCGGTGTTGTAGCAGTTCTTGTATCTGCGATCATCCTGAAGAAAACAAAACCTTTCTCCGGCAAACCTGCTCCGTTCGTAATGGAGCTTCCACAGTATCACATTCCGTCTGCAAAGACAGTTCTGCTTCACGTTTGGGAGAGACTGAAAGGCTTCATCATCAAAGCCGGAACAATTCTTTTCCTTGCAACTGTTATCATGTGGGTTCTTTCCAGCATTGGCAGCACAGGAAGCGGAATCGGATTTGTTGAGGACAGCAACGACAGTATCATGGCTATCCTTGGCGGTATCCTTGCTCCGATCTTTGCTCCTCTTGGATTTGGCAAATGGCAGCCGGTTGCAGCCTCCATCTCCGGATTCTCCGCAAAAGAGTCCATCGTAAGTACAATGGGTGTTCTTGCAAACGTAGCTGGTGATGATGCAGAGGATACCATGATCGTTGGTGCAGCGATCAAAGCATGGTTCCCGACAGCAGTAGCAGCATTTTCTTTCCTGCTGTTCAACCTGCTTGACTCTCCGTGCCTTGCAGCTATTTCTACAATGGCACATGAGATGCAGTCCAGAAAATGGTTCTGGTTTGCAATTCTCTTCCAGAACATCTTTGCTTATGTTGTAACACTTTGTGTATACCAGATCGGTCTTGTTGTCACAGGTGCCGGTTCCTTCGGAATTGGAACGATCGTAGCGCTGATCCTTGCAGCGATCCTGCTCTTCCTTCTGTTCAGACCAGATCCGTACAAGAACCAGAACGATGTTACAAAGAGATCTGTACAGGCAGCAGAGTAATTGAAAACCGGTCATACAGTAACGATCCGGTACATATGATAGCTTTGAAATGATGCTGTAAGAACAGTTGAAATGATAAGAAATGCAGGAGACCGGGGATGTAAATACCTGGTCTTCTGTGCTATAATAAGCCTGAAGAAATATGGAAGTTTTTTTACAAAAGTATTCATCAGAGGCTGGCAGCAGTTCACAGGCTGTACAGCGAAAGAAAGGGTGACAGATATGAGTATGATAGCGGATATTATTGTACTGGCACTGGTGATCGCATATGGCGTATTTGTGATCAGTTATCTCTATTCAAGAAAGAAACAGGGGCTCAGCTGTGTCGGCTGTGCCGGTAACACACATACAGGTGGCTGTGGCGGCAGCTGCTCCGGTCATTGTTCCGGCTGCTCCGGCTGTAGTGGAATGCATAAGTAACCAGGAGGGAAAGAAATCATGGCAAATGCAATTGTTGTCATCGTTGTTATCATCATTATGCTGTTTGCCGGAAAAGGCGCATATAAACATCTGAAGGGCGAAGGCGCCTGCTGCGGAGGCGGCAGCAAGCCGGAGATCCCGAAGAAGAAGCTGGATGGAACCAAGCTGGGTGAGAAAACCATGAAGATCACAGGCATGCACTGTGAGAACTGTGTGGCCAGCGTCACAAGAGCGATCAACCGCATTGACGGTGCGGCAGCAAAAGTAAGCCTGAAAAAAGGTGAGGCAGTGGTTTCCTACGACAGAGAGATCTCCAACGAAGAGCTTAAGAAAGTAGTGGAAGACAGAGGATATCACGTAGTTTCTATCCAGTAAAGCTTTATCATAAGAATAACTTTGCCGCGGCTTCTGAGCCGGCAGATCAGAGAAGAGACTTCTCGGCGAAATGCTTAAAAATATTTCGCCTTGGGGTCTTTTTTTGTATAAAAAGTCAGAGTTGCAATTGACTCACTAATGTACACCATTGTATAATAAAAATAGAAAAATTCAGACGGAACGAAATATTTTCTTTCTATCCGGATGAGGCATTAAAACAAAATACAGCAGGAAACAGACTTTGACGGCAAGGAATATCCGAGCAGGAATCGTTGTTCATCCGGCACAGCTTAACCGAATCAGCTGCGAAGCAGTTATTCGGTTATGAACAAGCAGCAAATGCGGATCGCGAATATCCGCTTGACTTTGTTTTGTGAGCGGAATACGGGACTCTTTCACCTTGTGCGTGAAAGAGCTTTTTTTATGAAAAATACCTGCGGGAGCGAACAGAATGAATTAGGGAGGATTTTATGCTGAAGGTAGCAGTATACGGAAAGGGCGGTATCGGAAAGTCTACAGTGACGTCCAACCTGGCGGCGGCTTTTGCAGCCATGGGGAAGAGAGTGATCCAGATCGGTTGTGATCCCAAGGCGGATTCCACCATCAATCTTCTTGGGGGAGAACCTCTGCGGCCGGTAATGAATTATATGCGGGAAGAGGATGAGGAGCCGGAAAAGCTGGAGGATATTTCAAAGGAGGGCTTTGGTGGAGTCCTTTGCATTGAGACCGGCGGCCCCACGCCGGGACTTGGCTGTGCAGGCAGAGGTATCATCGCAACCTTTCAGCTTCTGGAGGATCTGAAGCTTTTTGAGACCTGGAAGCCGGATGTAGTGCTTTACGATGTTCTTGGAGATGTAGTATGCGGCGGTTTTGCGGCACCGATCCGGGAGGGCTATGCGGAAAAAGTACTCATTGTCACATCCGGAGAGAAAATGGCACTCTATGCAGCCAATAATATTTCCAGTGCTGTGCGGAATTTTGAGGATCGAAGCTATGCGAGAATCTTCGGGATCGTGCTGAATCACAGGAATGTGGAGAATGAAACGGAAAAAGTAAATGCTTTTGCAGAAAAAAATAATATCCCGATCGTGGGTGAGATCCCGAGAAGTGACGAGATCATCCGATGGGAGGATCAGGGCAAAACGGTAATCGAGGGAGACGAGAATTCTGAGATCAGTGAGAAATTTTTTGCACTGGCGAGGAAGCTATTGGAAAGTGAAGAAGCGGAGAAGGAGGATATATGAAAAAGGAAGCATATTTTGCAACTGCAGAAGAACTGGCCCGGGGCGGGCTGGAAGCGATCCCTCCGCAGATGATCTCCGGGAAGCATCTGATCTATAGCTCTCCGGCAACTCTGGCATTTAACTCTCCGGGAGCGGAGGGCTTTGGCGTAAAGCGGGCCGGGCTTGCAGTGCCGGATTCCATTATGCTGATCGTGGCACCGGGATGTTGCGGAAGAAATACTTCTCTTATCAGCTCCATGCCGGAGTACAATGATCGATTTTTTTATCTGATGATGGACGAGACGGATATTGTTACAGGCCGTCACCTGAAAAAGATCCCGAAAGCGGTAAAAGAGATCTGCGACTGCTGTGAGAAGAAGCCGTCTGTGGTGATGATCTGTATCACCTGTGTGGATGCACTTCTGGGAACGGATATGGAACGTGTCTGCCGGAAGGCAGAGGAAAAGGTGGATATTCCGGTGCGTCCCTGTTACATGTACGCACTGACACGTGAGGGCAGAAAGCCGCCTATGGTCCATGTACGCCAGTCCTTATACTCCCTCCTTGAGCCACAGAAGAAAAAGGGAAATGTGGTCAATCTTCTGGGATTTTTTTCGCCGCTGGTTGATGACTGCGAGATGTATGAGCTGCTGCAGCAGGCAGGCGTAAAGACCATCCATGAGATCTCAAGATGTAAGGATTATGAAGAATATCAGACCATGTCACAGGCCAATTTTAATCTGGTGCTTCATCCGGAAGCAAGGTTTGCAGCGGAGGATTTTCATGACCGGCTGAAGATTCCTTTTATTGAGCTTCGGAGGCTCTACCAGACAGATAAGATCGAAAATCAGTATCGTGCCTTGGGACAGGTTCTTGGAGTCTCTTTTGACCAGGAAGTGTATAAAAAAGCAGCAGAAGAGGCAGTGGAGAGATTCCGGGAGGTCTGTCCGGATGCGTCCTTTGCAGTAGGGGAGTGCATGAACGGAGATCCCTTTGAGCTGGCCCTGGCCCTGGTGCGGTATGGTTTCCAGGTGCCGGAGATCTACGGAACTATCACAGCCGAGAATTTTGTATACATACGGCATCTTGCGGAATTGAGTCCGGATACAAAGGTTTTTTCCAATATGGAACCCACCATGCTGTATTACGATCCGTCCGGGAGTGGAGTGAACCTTACTATAGGAAAGGATGCAGGATATTATCACCGGGATCAGCCAAATGCCGTGTGGAATCAGGACCGGCAGCCCTATGGCTATGCGGGGGTACGCAGGCTGTTTGAAACACTGACAGAGAAAGTTTTGCAGAAGGGAGAAAAGGTATGAGAGGACTTCGGAAATATCTGACACCCTTTGCGCCGGATCAGTCTGGAGCCGTGTCAGTGCTGTATGAGCTTGGCGGGATCATCGTGATCTGTGATGCAGGAGGATGTGCGGGAAATGTCTGCGGCTTTGATGAACCAAGATGGTTTGAACAGAAAAGTGCGGTATTCAGCGCAGGACTTCGGGATATGGATGCCATCCTGGGACGGGATGACCGCCTGGTTGCCAAGCTTGTGGATGCGGCAGAAAAGGTGGAGGCAGGCTTTGCAGCCATTATCGGAACACCGGTACCTGCTGTGATCGGAACGGATCATCAGGCACTGCGGCGGATGTGCGAGAAGAAAACAGATCTTCCGGTGCTTGCAGTAAATACCAACGGAATGGAGCTTTATGATGCGGGAGAGCGGAAGGCTTATCTGGAGCTTTTTAAAGCCTTTGCCCGGGAAAAGCTGTCTGCGGAGGCTGGTAAGACAGGAGTTCTCGGAATGACACCTCAGGATGTCAGTGACCTGAAAGCAGCAGACAAGATCCGTGAAAAATTCCGTGTCAGAGGACAGAGAGCAGTCTGCTACGGAATGGGAGACGGGCTTGATGAGGTAAAAAAAGCCTCCTCTGCGGAAAAAAATATCGTGGTTTCTCCTGCGGCACTGGAATGTGCCAGATATCTGGAGAAAACCTTCGGAACACCTTATGAGGTGGGATATCCTCTGGCGGAAGAGCTGATTCCTGATATGGATTATACAGGAAAAAAGATTCTCATCGTGCAGCAGCAGGTGATGGCCGGTTCCATAAGAGAGGAGCTACGGAAACGTGGTGCGGACGGAGAGATCACCGTGGCAAGCTGGTTTTCCATGGAAAAAGATCTCCTGGAGGAGGGCGATGTGTCATTAAGGGATGAGGAAGATTACATGGAACTGGCAGAGAAGGGCGGATATGACGTGATCTTTGCAGATCCATGTATGAAGCGGATGACAAAGGCTTTTTCAGGAGTGTTTGTGGATACAGTGCATTTTGCAGTATCCGGAAAATGCAGGTAGACCATAAGGGCAGGACATAAAGTTACATGTATGCTGCAGCCGGATCAGTGGAAACAGCTGCAGGGAATGGAGAAACATATGGAGCGGGAAATTACGAAAATGATCCGTGTTTACGGGATCGTACAGGGAGTGGGATTTCGCCCTACGGTGAGTCGTCATGCTATGGCAAGAGGAATCCGTGGCAGTGTGTCCAATAAAGGACCCTATGTGGAGATTTTTGCTCAGGGTAAGCAGCAGGATGTGGATGCCTTTATCGCAGATATCGGGAATAAGCCACCGAAGCGTGCAGCTATCCTGAAGCTTCTTGAAGAACCGGTGGAGGAGCCGGAGAAATTTACACAGTTTGATATCATCGAAAGTGAGAAGACAAAGGGGGAGATCTTTGTCTCCCCGGATATCGCGATCTGCGATGAATGTAAGGCGGAGATGTTTGATCCGGAAAACAGGCGGTATCTGCATCCCTTTATCAACTGTACCTGCTGCGGTCCGAGACTGACGATCCTGGATTCGCTTCCTTATGACCGTGAACGGACCAGTATGAAGGAATTTCCCATGTGTCCCTCCTGTGCGGATGAGTACCATAATCCGGATACCAGACGCTATGATGCCCAGCCGGTGTGCTGCAATGACTGCGGCCCTGAGGTATACCTGGCGGGAAGAGAGGAACGGGGACGGGAGGCTATCACTTATACAAGGAAGATCATTGCTTCCGGCGGGATCGTGGCCATCAAAGGGATCGGTGGTTTTCACCTTTGCTGTGATGCTACCAGTGAGGAGGCTGTACAGCGGCTGCGGCAGCGGAAACGGCGTCCGGTGAAGCCTTTTGCAGTGATGGCACAGGATATGGAAGCTGTGAAGAAGATCTGTAAGGTCAGCGAGGAACAGGAGAAGATCCTTACCGGTCATCAAAAGCCGATCCTGCTGTTGGATAAGCTGCCGGGAGAAACGAGGCTTTGTGAGAGCATTGCACCCGGGAATCCCAAGGTGGGTGTCATGCTTCCCTATGCACCGGTTCAGCTGCTTCTTTTTCATTACGATGATGGGATCCGGATGCCCGGGCTTCTGGTAATGACCAGCGGAAATACTTCCGGGGCGCCGATCTGCAGAGATGATGAGGAGGCGGCAGAGGAGCTTTCCCATCTCTGTGACTGCATTCTTTCCCACAACAGGAAGATACGTATCCGGGCCGACGATTCGGTGATGGATTTCTATAAGGGTGAACCCTATATGATCCGCCGTTCCCGCGGGTATGCGCCTCTTCCGTTTATGGTCTCCACACCCTGGAAGGGCCAGGTGATCGCAGCAGGTGGAGAACTTAAGAACACCTTCTGCATTGGTGTGGATAACCGTTTTTATCCTTCCCCTTATGTGGGAGATCTGGAGGATCTTCGAACGGTAAAAGCCCTGAAGGAAACGATCGGGCGGCTGGAAACACTTCTGGAGGTGCAGCCGGAGGTAGTGGTCTGTGATCTTCACCCTAAATATAATTCCACAGTGGTGGCAGAGGAGCTAGGGTTTCCGGTTCTGAGGGTGCAGCATCATTATGCACACATTTTATCCTGCATGGCAGAAAATGACTGCGAAGAAAAGGTAATAGGGGTTTCCTTTGACGGAACAGGCTATGGAACCGATGGAACCATCTGGGGCGGAGAGCTCCTGGTTGCAGACTGTCAGGGATTTACAAGGCTTGGAAGTATAGAACCCTTTGTCCAGGTTGGCGGAGATATTTCCGCAAAAGAAGGCTGGCGGATCGCTGTTTCCCTGATCTGGCAGAATACGGGAAATCTGGAAAAAACCCTGGACACTGTCCGGAAACTGGGACTTTGCACAGATCAGGAAGCAAAGGTACTGGTGACTATGGCACAGCGGAAGATCAATGCCGTGACTTCCACCAGTGCAGGAAGACTTTTTGACGGAGTCAGTGCGATCCTGGGGATCCGGAGAGCGTCTACCTTTGAGGGAGAAGCGTCCACAGCACTGGAATTTGCGGCGGAGGCCTGGAGAAAGCAGCGGGAGATGCAGAAGAAAAATCCGGAAGAAAATCTGAAGATACGGATGTCAGAAAAGGAAGACATTCCGGAAAGCACAGGCATCTCAGAAGCGTCTGAAGATGAACGAAAATTTATTTTAAATACAGGTGAGATCGTTGCATATCTGGTCCGGGCAAGGCTTGCAGGAGAGGATCCCGGGAAGCTGGCTTATGGATTTCACCGGGCACTGGCAGATAAGATCCTTGCAGCCTGTGAGGAAGCAGAGCGGCAGACTGGAATCCGGAAAGTGGCATTAAGTGGCGGTGTCTTTCAGAACCGGCTGCTTCTGGAGCTGGTAGATGACGGCCTTACGGAAATGGGGTTTAAAGTTCTGAAGCACAGCCTGATTCCGCCGAATGACGGAGGGATCGCACTGGGACAGGCAGTGTATGGGATGGCTTATGTGCAGCGATACAGATAAATATAGATGAGATCATGCAGATACGGATCAAAAATGTTTTATGATAACGCATGGAGTATACAGCAGAAATGCAGGATGGGAGGCACAGATATGTGTGTAGGATTATCAGCAAAAGTAGTAAAGATCAGTGACGGAACAGCAGTGGTGGATGCAGGCGGCGCAAAGAGAGAGGTTTCCGCTCAGCTCCTGGGAGACCTGGAGCCGGGGGATTATGTGATGGTGCATGCAGGTGTTGCCATTGCAAAGATCACCGATGGTGACGAGGAAGAGACAGACCAGCTGATGGAGGAACTGCTGTGATAGAAGAGAGGAAAAAAACAGCAAGAGAGATCATAGAAGGATATCAGGGACCGGCGGTGCGGATCATGGAGGTCTGCGGAACACACACCCACGAGATCTTCCGTCTGGGAATCCGCAAGCTTCTGCCGCCGCAGGTGGAGCTGATCTCAGGACCGGGATGTCCGGTCTGTGTAACACCGGTAGGGTTTATTGACGAGGCCGTTTATCTTGCTCTGGAAAAACAGGTGACGATCTGCACGTTCGGTGATCTTGTCCGCGTACCGGGAACAAAGAAAAGCCTTGCAGATGCCAGGGCAGAAGGTGCCAGGATACGGATCGTCTATTCACCGGCAGATGCAGAGAAATATGCGAAAGAGCATCCAAAAGAGCAGGTGGTATTTCTTTCCGTTGGCTTTGAGACCACCACGCCTGCCGGCTGTCTTTCCGTGAAAAAGGCCGGAGAGGACAGACTTTCCAACTATTCGCTCCTTGTGGCAAACAAGACTATGCCCCAGGCTTATCAGGCATTAAAGGGCAGTGCGGATGTGTTCCTTTATCCTGGACATGTCAATGCAATCACAGGAACTGCGCTCTGCGAGCATCTGGCAGAGGAAGGCATCAGTGGTGTGGTGGCAGGCTTTACAGCGAAGGAGCTGCTTACGGCACTGGCTGTTGCACTGGTACGTTTTCAGGAAGGAAAACCGTTCTTTGTGAACTGCTATCCCCGTGTGGTAAAAAGTGAGGGAAGCCCGGAGGCGCAGAAACTGATCGGTGAACTGATGGAACCCTGCGATTCCGAATGGCGCGGCCTGGGTGTGATCCCGGGGTCCGGGCTGGTGCTCCGGAAGGAGTGGGAAGCCTTTGATGCCAGAAAAAAATATGCAGTGCCGCCGATCCAGGGCAGGCCAAATCCAGCCTGTCGTTGTGGGGATGTGCTTCAGGGAAAATGCAAACCATCAGATTGTAAGGTATTCGGAAAGGTCTGTACCCCGCAGCATCCGGTAGGTGCCTGTATGGTATCCAATGAAGGAGCATGTTCCGCATATTTTATGTACGGAAACTGATGTCCGCTTTAATGGACTGCGAAGTATGATACATTACATATAGTACAAACGAAGGATCGTATCCGGAAAATCTGACAGGATGAAACCGATATAAAAATCCTTTGACCCAGCATAGAAAGAAGATAATATTATGGAAAATAAAACAGTGACCATGGCACACGGTGCCGGAGGCCGTCAGACCTCAGAACTGATCGATGAAGTATTCAAAGCACATTTTGCAAACCCGGATCTCACAGCCGATGATGCGGCAGTGCTGGTTCCGCCTGCAGGAAAAATGGCAGTATCCACCGATGGATTTATTGTTTCTCCGGCATTTTTTCCGGGGGGAAATATCGGCAAGCTTTCCATCTGCGGAACAGTTAATGACCTTGCCTGTATGGGAGCAAAACCGATGTATCTTACCTGCGCTTTTGTCATCGAGGAGGGTTTTCCCATGGAGAAACTGGAGGAGATCGCCGCCGCCATGGAAAAAACAGCAAAAGAAGCCGGAGCGCGTATCGTTTCCGGAGATACTAAGGTGGCAGGAAAAGGCCAGATTGACGGTGTGTTTATCACAACAACCGGAATGGGTGAGATCCGGGAGGGCGTTCAGGTAGGCGGTGAGCTGGCAAAACCGGGAGATGCCATTATTGTAACCGGTGATGTGGGAAGACATGGATGCACCATTCTTCTGGCAAGAGAGGATTTCGGCATTGACGCAGATGTGACAAGTGACTGCGCACCGCTGTGGGGAGCCGTAAAAGAAGTGCTGGATGCCACCCATAACATTCATGTGATCCGTGATGCCACAAGAGGTGGTGTCGGAACGGTTCTTTACGAGATCGCAGGACAGAGTAATGTAGGGATCCGCCTGGATGCAGCAGCTGTTCCGGTAGCTCCGGAGGTAAAGGGTGTCTGCGGCATGCTTGGCCTGGAGCCGCTTTATCTGGCATGTGAGGGACGTATGGTGATCATGGCACCAAAGGAAGAGGCAGGAAGGATCGTGGAAGCACTGCGTAAATGTCCTTATTCCAGGGATGCAGCCATTATCGGTGAAGTTACTGAAGAACAGCCCGGAAAAGTTGTCATGACTACGGAGATCGGAACTCAGGCACTTCTTCCGCAGCCGGGAGGAGAGCTTCTGCCGAGGATCTGCTGATAATATCGGAAAGGAGAGTCAGATCTTATGGAGACAAGAGTGGCATTGATTTCGATCATTGTGGAAAACAATGACGTGATCGATGATATCAACCGTTTCCTTCACGAAGCGGGAAAATATATTATCGGGAGAATGGGGATCCCTTATCGGGAAAAAGGCATCAATATCATCAGTATTGCCATTGACGCACCACAGGATGTGATCAGCTCCTTATCCGGAAAGATCGGCCGCCTCAGTGGAGTTTCCGCCAAAACGGCATATTCCAATGTGATCACAAAAGCGGAGGACAGAAAATGATAAAAGTTGCGGTATACGGAAAGGGCGGCATCGGAAAGTCTACTACGGTTTCCAATGTGGCAGCAGCCCTTGCGGAAAAAGGAATGAAAGTGATGCAGATCGGCTGTGATCCCAAGGCAGATTCCACGATCCTTCTCAGGCATGGAAAAAAAGTTCCCACTGTGCTGGAGCTGTATAACGAAAAACGCCAGGAGCTGAAGCTTACGGATATGGTGCAGATCGGATATGGGGGTGTAGTCTGTGTGGAAGCCGGCGGTCCTGCACCTGGGCTTGGATGTGCGGGAAGAGGTATCATTACCGCTCTCGAGAAGCTTAAGGAAAACGGAGCCTATGAGACCTATAAACCGGACATTGTTTTTTATGACGTACTGGGAGATGTTGTCTGCGGTGGATTTTCCATGCCCATGCGAAAGGGGTATGCAGATAAGGTATTTATCATCACCTCCGGAGAAAACATGGCCATCCATGCCGGGGCAAATATTGCCATGGCAGTGGATAATTTCAGAAACAGAGGATATGCGTCCCTTGGCGGCGTGATCCTGAACCGGCGGAACGTGCCGGGAGAGGAAGAAAAAGTCCGGGAGCTGGCAGAGGATTTTCATACGCGGGTAGTGGGAACGCTTTCCAGAAGTGAGCTGGTCCTGGAAGCAGAGAATCGAGGAAAAACTCTTCTGGAAGCCTATCCGGATAGCGAGATGGCAGAAGAGTACCGGATGCTAGCAGAGCAGATCCTGAGTGCATGCAGGGAGGAAAGCCCATGTTAAAAAGAGTTGGTAGCAGAGGGCTTTCGGGAAAAACAGAAATATTTATAAAGGAAGCCTCTTTTCCGGTTCCCTTTCAGCCGGGTCTGGAATTTAATTCACCGGCCCATGGAAACTGGAATATTGTACATACGGGAATGCTGGTTCCGGAAGCAAGACAGATCTACGTTTGTGCGGATAACTGCATGCGTGGCGTTGTGCTGACTGCCGCAGAGATGAATGCGGCAGACCGTTTTTCCTTTGTAATTGTGGAGGAAAAGGATCTTCTGGGCGGAAATCTGGAGGATGTGACCATTGAAGGAGTGACGGATATTCTGAACCGTCTGGATGAGAAGCCAAAGGCAGTATTGCTTTTTACCGTGTGTCTTCATCATTTTCTGGGAAGTGATCTGGATCGCATCTACGGAGAACTGGAAGAAAGATTTCCGGAGATTTTTTTTATGCGGTGCTTTATGGATCCTGTCATGCAGAAAATGGGCCCGACTCCGGATCAGAAGCTGCGCCGTGCCATGTATGATGCAGTACCGGAGAGAGAGGCAGATCCGGAATGTGTCATAGCCATGGGCAGTGATTTTGTATTGGATGAGAGTGCGGATATCTGCCGGATCCTGAAGAAAAACGGAATCCGTCTCCGGGAAGCACCGGCCTGTAAGACCTGGGAGGATTATCAGAGCCTGGGAGAGGGAAGCCTGATCCTTAACTGTTATCCGGCAGGAAAATTCGGAGTACAGCAGCAGGCGGAGAGACTTGGAAGGCCGTTTTTATACCTGCCCGGAAGCTTTGACTATGAGGAGATAGAGACGCAGGAAAAGTATTTGCTGGAGCTGCTGGATCAGCACAGTGGCGGTAAAAATGGCCTGGATATCGAAACAGAGATCCGAAAATGCGAGGAGACTCTTTCTTATGCACACCAGATCATCGGTGACACTCCCATAGTTGTGGATTATCTTTTTCATCCAAGGCCACTGGGACTTACAAAGCTTCTCCTTACTCATGGATTCCAGGTACAGTCCGTATTTTTGGACAGTATCAGCCCGGAAGAAAAAGAAGTATTTTTCTGGCTGAAGGAGAATTATCCGAAGCTGAAGCTGATTTCTACTGTCCGCCCGGAGATGAGAGTGCGGCCACGGCAGCATTCCGGAAAAATCCTTGCCGTCGGACAAAAAGCAGCCTGGTTTACCGGAAGCCGGAATTTTGTCAATATGGTACAGGGCGGCGGGCTTTGGGGCTTTGACGGTATCAGACGTACTGCACAGCTGATGCTGGAGGCATTTAATGAGGAAAAAGCTCCGGAGGATCTGATCGTTCGAAAGGGATGGGGGTGCGAAAGCTGCATATGAGACAGGCATATCGGATCATACCGATCTACACGGCAGACGTGTCCGGCGTCTGCTCCGCATTGTATGAGCTTGGAGGAATGACAGTGATGCATGATCCCTCCGGCTGTAATTCTACCTATAATACCCATGACGAGATCCGGTGGTACGACCAGGACAGTCTGATCTTTATCTCGGGTCTTACGGATATCGATGCCATTATGGGAAATGATGAGAAATTTCTTCAGGATATCGAAGAGGCGGCAAAGGAGCTGAAACCGAAATTTATTGCACTCGCCAGTTCACCGATCCCCTTTATGAATGGAACAGATTTTCCGGGACTGGCCCGTGCACTTACAGCAAGGACCGGAATCCCGGCATTTTCGGTTCCGACCAGCGGCATGCACGACTATGTATATGGAGCAGGGCTGGCGCTGGCAGAAATCGCAGGACATTTCACAGGAGCAGCAGAGAAAATCGGAAGGTGTTCAGAAGCACCGACGGGATCTGTGGAAAGATCTGCAGAGAAGAGAAGCCGGAAATTAAATCTTCTTGGAGCAACACCCCTTGATCTTGGCTCGCAGTCTGCAGTAGATGCCATGAAAAAACGTCTGGAAAACCATGGCTGGGAGATACTTTCCACCTGGGCTATGGGGGATACGCTGGAAGCTTTGTCCCATGCCGGTGAAGCAGCGGTAAACCTTGTGATATCCTCTGTGGGGATCCCGGCGGCCAATGTGCTGAGAGAAAAATTCGGTACGCCATTTCTTGTGGGGACTCCGGTGGAAGACTATGAGGGAGAGATTTCGGATGCACTTGAGCGGATAGCGGACAGCTCCTGTGGAGATTGGATAAATAAGAATGATAATTCCGCAGAGGAAAGCGGAGGACAGATTTTAGGGAAACAGGAGGAACTGTGGAAAGTAACTCCGGAGCAGGTGATCTATTTTCAGGGAAGGAACAGTCTGTCAGCAGTATCTGCCCCTTCAGGAGAAAGTAGGGAATTGTCCGACGGAGATGAGCTGTTTTTTTCCGCACCGGACATTACCATCATCGGAGAACCGGTTACCATGGGCTCCCTGGCAGCAGTCATAGAGCAGAAATACGGAAAAAAAGTTCAGATGCTCTGTCCGCTGGAGATCACGGAGGGACTTTTGCGCAGGGGAGATGAAGCCATCTGTGGCGAGGAAGCCATGGAAGAAAAGTTGAAAACAGCCAGGATCATTGTGGCAGACCCGCTCTATCGTCCGATCTGTCCGGAAACAGCCATTTTTTATGAGATGCCGCATATTGCGTTTTCCGGAAGGATATATCTCAGAAAATATTTTCAGGAATAAAGAGCGTTTTGTGATCATGCATATAAATATTATGCGGATGAGAAAACAGGGCGGCAGTGTGTATAATTGCTGGAAAATCACATAAACTAAACTATAAGAAACCGTAAAGGCGTTGCAGAAATATGCAGCGCCTTTTTCAGGCAGTAATACCGGAAACGGAGCATATATGGAGGGATTTTTATGTGGGGATTTTTGTCAGCACTGATCTCAGGTGCACTGATGAGTATTCAAGGGGTATTTAACACAAATGTAACAAAACAGACCAGTCTGTGGGTTTCAACCGGCTGGGTACAGTTTTCTGCATTTCTGGTCTGTGTGGCAGCATGGTTTTTCACAGGCAGAGAAAGTATCGGCATGCTGTGGCAGGTGGAGGATAAATATAATTTACTCGGAGGAGTGATCGGTGCATTTATCACTATCACAGTGATCCGGAGTATGGGAAGTCTGGGGCCTGCGCGGGCAGTTATGCTTATTGTCATTTCTCAGCTTGCGGTGGCTTATCTTATAGAATTGCTGGGGATTTTCGGTGTGGAAAAAGCAGATTTTCAGTGGAGAAAGCTGTTGGGAATGCTGATCTGTATTGCAGGTGTAGTTATTTTCAAATGGAAATAGAAATAAAAGTATTGTAATATTTGTAATACTTCGTTAAAATAAGGTATGGTTTTGCATGAGTAACGGGGCACCTGCCGCCATATCAGCGGAAAGGAGTGAACCGCCTACCTATGAAAATAAGATCACATATCAGAAGTGTTCGGCTTGTTTTTTCCATATTTTTGTTACTGATCCTGGCAGGGCTGACAGGCTGTAAGGATGACGGAACAGAATTTCTGGAGAAAGAACTGGTGCAGGAAGAAAGTACGGATGCATCCGGAATGGATGCAGAGCAGGAAGAACCGAAGGATGCGGAAAGTGAAGTATCCGGGAAGAAATCTGCAGAGGATGAGGCAGATATATCACAGAAGAAACAGAATGAGGATGCGGAGGAACAGGCTCCGGAGGTCGAAAAACAGCTGCCGGGGATCTCAGACACTCCTCAGAACATTTATGTAGATATATGTGGAGCAGTGACCAGCCCGGGAGTCTATGAGCTTCCATATGGCAGCCGTGTTTTCCAGGCTATCGAGCAGGCCGGAGGATATCTTCCGGAAGCTGCGGCAAGCTATCTCAACCGTGCTAAGGAACTTTCTGACGGACAGCAGATCTATGTGCCAACGCAGGAAGAAGTAAACAGTCAGGTCCTTGCAGTCACTCAGGATGGAACAGAAGCTTCATCCGGAAATGACACGGACAACGGAACCGGACAGGAAGCTTCCGGAGAAGATACCGGTACAGAGCAGAAGATCGATCTGAACACCGCTGATGTATCCCAGCTTACTACTCTCACAGGTGTAGGGGAATCCAAGGCCCTGGCGATCATCGCTTACAGGGAAGAGAACGGTCCCTTTACTTCAGCAGAGGATATCATGAATGTACCAGGCATCAAAGAAGGAACCTATGAGAAGATAAAGGATAAAATAGCAATAAAGTAAGGAGCGCTAAATGAGCAGGAAAGTATTGGTAGTAGATGATGAGAAACTGATTGTCAAGGGACTTCGTTTCAGTCTGGAGCAGGATGGAATGGAAGTGGACTGTGCCTATGACGGAGAGGAAGCACTGGAAAAAGCAAAAGCAGGAGAGTACGATATCATCCTTCTTGACCTGATGCTTCCCAAAATGGACGGTCTTGAGGTATGCCAGCAGATCCGTGAATTTTCCAATGTTCCGATCATCATGCTTACAGCAAAAGGAGAAGATATGGATAAGATCCTGGGTCTGGAATACGGAGCTGATGATTATGTCACCAAGCCTTTCAATATCCTGGAAGTCAAAGCCCGCATCAAGGCGATCATCCGCCGTGCAGGCAGCAAACAGGAGAAGCAGGAGAAGGCCAAGACTGTGGAAGTCGGAGAACTGAAGCTGGACTGCGAAGGACGCCGCGTATTTATCTCCGGAAAAGAGATCAATCTCACAGCCAAGGAATTTGATGTGCTGGAGCTTCTGGTATTCAATCCGAACAAGGTATACAGCAGGGAAAATCTTCTGAATATCGTATGGGGATATGAATATCCGGGAGATGTCCGTACCGTAGATGTACATATCCGCCGCCTGAGAGAAAAGATCGAGGCCAATCCCAGTGAGCCGAAATATGTACACACCAAATGGGGTGTGGGATACTATTTCCAGGCATAACCTGTGAAGATCAAAAAGAACGGCAAATTTTTTAAAAGTCTCCGCTTTCGTATTCTGATCATCCTGATCATACTGGGAATCGTACCAAGTGTCATTGTAACGGAAATGGTCATTGCCAACTATGAAGACCGTGCCATTGCCAACCGTGTGCAGAGCATGGAGAATATCTGTGACATCATGTGCGACCTGCTGATCAAGGAGAATTATCTGAATGATACCAGCTCTCAGACGGTGAACAGCAAGCTGGAATTACTGTCCAACAGCTATGGTGGCAGGATTCTCATTGTAGACAGGGATTTCAGGATTATCAAGGATACCTATGGTGTGGATGAGGGCAGGACTCTGGTTTCTCAGAAAGTATTGAATTGTTTTAGAGGAGAAGATGCCTACCGATATGATTCTGACAGCCAGAAGCTGATTCTGGCAGTTCCGGTAAAAAGTCCGGATGTAAAACAGGTGCAGGGTGCCATGATGATCATGGCATCTTCCAGTGAGGTGACAGCCACCATCCATGAACTGGAGCAGAAAGGGATTCTGATCATCGGTATCATTGTAGTGCTGGCCATTTTTCTGGGCTATATTCTTTCCACGATCCTGGTGAAGCCATTTGCCAGGGTAACGAAAGCAATCGAGGATCTTACAGACGGATATCAGAATGAGGAGATCTCGGTACCGGATTATACAGAGACAGCTTTGATCACAGATGCATTTAACAAGATGCTTTCCAGAATGAAGACGTTGGATGAATCCAGACAGGAGTTTGTATCCAATGTGTCTCATGAGCTGAAGACACCTATGACTTCCATGAAGGTTCTGGCGGATTCGCTGGTAGGACAGCAGGGGGTTCCGGAGGAACTGTATCAGGAATTTCTTTCTGATATCACAGAAGAGATTGACAGAGAGAACAAGATCATCACCGATCTGCTCTCCCTGGTAAAGATGGACAAAAAAGCAGCAGATATGAATATCACAAATATGAATATCAATGAGCTGCTGGAGAATATCCTGAAGCGTCTCCGGCCCATTGCAGATCAGAGAAGGATCGATCTGATCCTGGATTCGTTCCGACCGGTAACTGCAGATGTGGATGAGGTGAAATTTACCCTTGCCATCAGTAACCTGGTCGAAAATGGTATCAAATACAATGTAGATGAGGGATGGGTCCGCGTAACACTGGATGCGGATCATAAGGATTTCTATGTGACAGTTGCAGATTCCGGCCTGGGAATACCGGAAGATTCCATTGAAAGGATATTTGAGCGTTTTTATCGTGTGGATAAATCCCATTCCAGAGAGATCGGCGGAACCGGTCTTGGACTTGCCATTACAAGAAGTTCCATAGCCATGCATCATGGAATCATCAAGGTATCCAGCAAAGAGGGCGAGGGAACCACATTTACCGTGAAGATCCCACTGTCCTATATCCCGTCCTAGGAGGTACAGCATGAAAAAAACGATTTTGATCATCTGTGTGGCCGCTGCCTGCATCCTTCTTGGTCTGGTTGCTTTTATAGGTTTGTCGGGAAGAAATAAAAACGAAGAACAGCAGTATAGATTTTATTATATCAACAGCGATGAAACGAGACTGAAAGAAGAAAAGTATACTCCGGAGAAGGAAACAACAGAAGTGATGCTGCGCAATTTTTCCGAGAGTCTGAATAACCGTGAGACCAGGGAAAACGGAATCTCACTTTTTCCGGAGGGGGTAAAGATTTCTTCTTATTCCATACAGGATGGAGTCCTGAACATAGAATTCAATGAGGCCTATGATAAAATGTCACGTACCAGGGAACTTCTGGTGCGGGCCGGTATAGTGAAGATCTTTTTGCAGGTTCCAGGAGTGGAGTCCGTTGAGATCTGTGTGGGTAAAAAGCCACTGACAGATACCAGGGGTGAAGAAGTGGGAGCCATGAATAACGACACCTTTGTGGAGTTTTCCGGCTCCGATGGGGATGTGTACAGTTATGACACCTTTACTCTGTATTTCACAAATAAAAACGGAGATAAACTGGTAGCGGAACAGAGAAGTGTCCGTTACAGACGAAATCTTCCGAAAGCTACGGTGGTTCTGGAGCAGCTTGCAAGAGGTCCGCTGGAAAAAGGACATTATCCTACAATACCGGAGAATTCAGAGGTACTTTCCCTGACGAGAGCAAACGGTATCTGCTATGTAGATTATAATTCTGTGTTTCAGGATTATGCGTTGGATGTTTCGGAACAGGTTGCCGTGTATTCGGTGGTAAATACATTGATCGCGGCAACAGATATGGACAAAGTTGAGATTTCCATCGAAGGAAACAAGGAAGTGACCTTTGGCCAGAACATGCAGCTTTATAAGTTCTATGAGTGGAACGACAGCCTGCTGGCACACACAAAGGCTAAAAAAGAACAGAAAAAATAAAACATTTCAAAATATCAGAAAACGGGAGAACATTTATGGTGAAAAGGCCGATGTGTCTTTTGTGTTTTCTTATGGTGCTGAGTCTTGGCATACTGGAGCTTATGGGGATTCCTCTGATCAGGGGGAATCCCCTTCCGGTAAATGTGCAGAAGCAGATCGAAGCACACCCTGGTTCCATGATCTGCGGGGAAGTGGAACAGTATGAAAACACAGAATTTTCCCAGTCTGTTTATCTGAAAAAAACATATCTTATCCATCAGTCAAAAAAATTTCCAATTGAAAATGTAAGAATATTTCTCAAAAAAGAAGAAGATCTGAAACCCGGAATGCGGATCCTGGTTAAAGGAACGTTGAAAAGAGTGGAAGGTCCTGCGAATCCAGGCGGCTTTGACAGTCGACAATTCTACGCCTGTCGTCATAGTTATTATTTTATGAAGAACGCTGTGCTCCAAAAGAAAACAGCAGTGTATTCCGGCTACAGGCAGCTCCTTTTGGAGATAAAAGAAAGCTGCAGGCAGATCCTGAAGGAAGCAGCAGGAAAAGATGCGCCTGTTTTTTGTGCCATGACGCTTGGAGATAAACAGGAGCTGGATCCGGAAATACAGATGCGCTATCAGCTGGCCGGGATCATACATATCCTTGCGATCAGCGGGCTTCATATCAGTATTCTGGGAATGGGGATTTACAACCTTCTGAAAAAGATGGGACTGGGAATCTGGCCTGCCGGGATTTTTTCTCTGGGAGTGATGCTGCAGTATGGGATCATGACCGGAGGGAGTGTTTCCACCATGCGGGCAGTAACTATGTTTCTGATCGCCATGGGAGCCAGGATCACCGGACGGATCTATGATATGATGAGTGCTCTTTCCGTAACGGCCATGATGATCCTTGTGGAATCTCCGGCCTATCTCCTGGACAGTGGATTTCTTCTGTCCTTTGGCTGTGTTCTGGGAATGGGGCCCGCTGCGGAAAAGATCTGTGCCCTTGCAGGAGCGGAGAAAAAATGGACAAAGGCACTGGTAAGTCCTATAGCGCTTCAGCTTGTGACCCTGCCGGTGATGCTGAAGTTTTTCGGAGAAGTCTCTATTGCCGGATTTATCCTGAATCTATTTGTGCTTTCAAGTGTGGGGGCAGTGCTGACTGGAGGAATGGCGGCGCTGCTGCTGGGGATTCTCAGTATTCCCGCGGCAAAACTGGTACTCCTGCCGGCAAGGATACTGCTGCTTTTTTATGAATATCTCTGCAGTCTGGCAGGAAAGTCAGGATGGAGTACCTGGATCGGAGGGGAGCCGGAAATATGGCAGATCCTGGTATATTATGGTTTTTTGATCATAGTTCTGTTTATGGGACAGTATATAAAAGAACAGCTCCGGAAGAAAAAAGCAGTCTGTGAGGAAACGGAGCTATCAGGGGAGCGGTCGGAAGCAGGTTGCCGGAAGCTATATGCTATCCGGATAACAGCCGGTATTTTTCTGGCAGTCGGAATCCTGATACTGGGATATCATCCGGCAGGAAGTCTGAAGGTGATCTGCCTGGATGTAGGACAAGGTGACGGTATTCTTGTGGAGACCCCGGAGGATCATCATTTTCTGATCGACGGAGGAAGCAGCAGCCAGTCGGACCTTGGAAGATACTGTCTTTTGCCGGCATTGAAAAGTCAGGGGATTTCCTGGCTGGATGGGATTTTTATTTCTCATACAGATCAGGATCACATCAACGGTGTGAAGGAACTTCTGGAATATATGGGAAAAGGTCTCACAACCATCCGGGCCGGATATCTGATCCTGCCTGCCTGGGCGGAAAGACCAGATGCGTGGAGGGAGCTTGCAGAGGCAGCAAAAACAGCCGGAGTTAAGGTCGTGACAGCAGGAAAAGGGGATGAATTGCCTTGCGGCAAAGTATCTTTTTCTGTTCTGTGGCCGGAGAAAAATGCCACAGGAAAAGATGTGAACGAGGAAGCTATGGTGATGGAGTTGTCTTTTGGAGATTTTCAGATGCTTTTTACCGGAGATATCGGTGCAGATACGGAGAAAAAGCTTCTGGCAGCCGGGGGGCTTGAGGATGTTGACTGTCTGAAGGTGGGACATCACGGTTCCCGTTATTCTACCACAGAAGCATTTCTTGAGAAAATAAAGCCGGAAGTGGCGATCATTTCCTGTTCTTCCACCAACACCTACGGACATCCGTCACCGGAAACCGTAGAGCGGCTTAAAGAGGCCGGAAGTCAGGTGGAATACACCATGAAAAACGGTGCTATTACCGTGGAAACAGATGGAAAAAAGCTTAAGATCGGAAGGTTCCGAAAAAAACGGTGACTTTTGAACACGTTTGTTGTAAAATAGACAGGGTTTGTGCAAAAACAAAATACTGAAAATGTGCAATACAAGATAAGGAGTTTTTATTTATGAAATATGATGTACTGATCGTAGGAGCAGGTCCCGGTGGAATCTTTGCGGCCTATGAACTGATGAATAATGATCCGGAGAAAAAGATCGCGGTTTTTGAAGCCGGTCATCCTCTGGAAAAAAGAAAATGTCCCATCGACGGAAAGAAAGTAAAATCCTGTATCCACTGCAAAACCTGTGCGATCATGAAGGGATTTGGCGGTGCAGGCGCTTTCTCCGATGGAAAATATAATATCACCAATCAGTTTGGCGGAACTCTGTACCAGCATATCGGCAAGGATACAGCCACAGAGCTGATGGAATATGTAGATAAACTGAACCTGATGCATGGCGGTGAGGGAACCAAACTTTATTCTACCACAAACAGCGAGATCCGTAAGCTCTGCCTTCAGAACGGCCTGCATCTTTTGGATGCATCAGTCCGTCATCTGGGAACAGATATCAACTATGTGGTGCTTCAGAACCTCTATGAAAAAATGAAAGACCATGTGGACTTCTATTTTGACGCATCTGTTGACAAAGTAGAAAAAACTGAAGACGGTTATGCAGTTTTTGTAGGAGATGAGCGTTACGAGGGAACTTACTGTATCATCTCCGCAGGACGAAGCGGAAGTAAATGGATGGAGACGGTATGTACAGAGCTTAAGATCCCGACTCTTTCCAACCGTGTGGACATCGGAGTCCGTGTGGAGCTTCCGGCAGAGGTTTTCAGCCGTCTGACAGATGAGCTTTATGAGAGCAAGATCGTTTACAGAACTGAGAAGTTTGAGGATATGGTCCGTACCTTCTGCATGAACCCGCGAGGTGTTGTCGTGAATGAAAATACCAACGGTATCATCACAGTAAACGGTCACAGCTACGAAGATCCGGCAAAGCATACCAACAATACAAACTTTGCCCTTCTGGTATCCAAGCATTTCTCAGAGCCGTTCCATGACAGCAACGGATACGGTGAGAGCATTGCAAGACTTTCCAATATGCTTGGCGGTGGTGTTATGGTACAGCGGTTTGGAGATCTGATCCGCGGAAGACGAAGCACAAAAGCCCGTATTGAGGAAAGTTTCGTAACACCTACACTTTCTGCGACACCGGGAGATTTAAGCCTTGTTATGCCGAAACGTATCCTGGATGGCATTATCGAGATGATCTATGCCCTGGACAAGATCGCACCGGGAACCGCGGATGACGACACTTTGCTTTATGGCGTGGAGGTTAAATTCTACAACATGGAGGTTGAGATCGACGAAAATCTGGAAACCTGCCACAAGGGTCTCTTTGTTATCGGAGACTGCAGCGGCGTGACACACTCTCTTTCCCATGCATCTGCCAGCGGAATCTACGTAGCCAGATACCTGGAGCAGAAGTATTTTAATCGATAAACTGCGAAGCAGTTTATCGATTATGAGCAAGTAGCGAAGCGGATTGCGAATATCCGTTTAACCAGATAAACTGCGGAGCAGTTTATCGATTATGAGCAAAACAGTCCTTTTCTGATATCAGGGTGATGACAGAAAGGGGCTGTTTTTTGTGCAGGATGTGCATGAATATTGGAAAAAGTATTCTGATAATAACTGACAGATACAGGGAGAAAACCGGTTACTGTTCACTGGTAATATTTCGCGAGGTGTTTTTTGTGAGCGAAGGTCACAGAAAACCGTGAATCGTCCGACATCAATCTTGACAAATTTGTGAGTTTGTGGTAAAAGTTAGATAACCAGGTAAAAGAAAATATGTGCAAATGTTATAACGATAAGGTTGCATCCAGTCGGATGTGCAAAAGAGAATCCGGTGAGAATCCGGAACGATACCGTCACT